>TARA_Y100000385_G_scaffold81336_1_pt1 | contig 46524 bp, 62 predicted proteins | sample TARA_Y100000385 | Tara Oceans TARA_Y100000385 (sample SAMEA2620980) | marine metagenome | biome: marine biome (ENVO:00000447); feature: surface water layer (ENVO:00002042); material: "saline water (ENVO:00002010), including plankton (ENVO:xxxxxxxx)" | depth 5 m
ACGTCAGCAGACATTCGATTGCCCTTTCTTGCTGGAAGCATATCAATCTCACCACCGAACATTTCAGCGACCTCGAATACAGTGAATCTCTCAGGGTGCCCAATACCATACTCATCACCACTACCATGTTCACCAATCATCAACAGAGCATCAACAATATCATCCACATGGGTAAAATTTCTCTGCTGAGAACCGGGGCTCACGACTGGTAACACACCAGAGGTTGACATGAGATCTGCATATTTTGCAATCAAGGTAGAGTACCGACCGGTCTTAATCTCACGAGGTCCATATACATTATAAAAGTAAGTAATTGCATAATCAATACCAAACCACTCAGCATACATTTTGACCAATTCTGTGTTCTTGGCCTTCGACCAGGCATAGGGACTCATCACATAATCTTTGTCATCACGATCTGCAAATTTTGTCGACGAACCAGAATAAATGAGTTTACAGCCCCAGTCTCTTACACATTCCAAGACTCGAGTCGTGCCTTGAATGTTGTATTTGTGTACCAAGTCAATATCCATAAACGACTGTTCAACCCGAGAGTATTCACCCAGGTGATAAACCCTACTGATATCATTGAACATATCGGGTGTCAATTCAGTAGTACAAGCATCGATATAGGTCACACCATCGACGTGGTTATCTTCCGAACCAGTAAAATAATTATCAAGCGAAATAACATGAAACCCTTCGGCGACAAGTCTTTCTGCTAGATGACTACCAACAAATCCTGCACCACCAGTAATCAATATATTATCCATGTATTGTAGGCCTCCCAGCCGGGAATTCATCAAGTTCAAAGTTCGGATCTACGATCTCTTCATCCGTACCATAGTTACGTATTAGGCTCATTCCGTAGTTATCAACCTTATTAATAATCGGAACATCTTTCTTTAATATCAAAGCATTTTGTCTTGCGGGGAACCCATCCTTAGTCTTAATTGCATCAAGGTCAACGTGATGGTGTACCCGGCCGTATCTTTCGACAAGTGTCACACAATCTGGGTGCATCTCTTTGAGCATTCTCGACTTATTATAGGCTGGATCATTTTCACCCTCACCAGAATAATCTTCATATACCTCAGTCGTGTTTCCACCCTTTACAGTACCAGTTCTCAGTTTACCTTGAACGAATGCATATATGAGCATTGTACACAAACCTTCTTTGAGAACACGAATGCTGAGATCAACGTCCTCATTAAACTTGCCTCTCCATTTGTGTGGACAATTATTATCAATCAAAATACACGACATCATTCTCGAGTTCAAAATGAATGGCTGGTATGGGCAAGGATCAACGACAAAGAATTTGTATTGAAATGAAGCCAGAGCCACATTTTCATAACGGTCGACAAGATCTTCGGTTGCACGAAAAATGCCAGAACCCTTCTCTACTCGATACCTCTTGTTATTATGTAGTCGGATGAACCCATCGATATTATCATCCATCAACCAATGTCGTGCATGGCCATTTTCCTGAGAATGTTCCCAACACCAATTACGAGCAGGCCCTGAGCCTTTACCGTGGTTAGAGAATGGCAGTTTCAGTACAGTACCCAACCCAGGTGGAGTCGCCTCGACATATCTGTCATATTCTTGTGGTTCGACAGCGATGTAGTAAGGGACACCCATCTTTTCTAATGTTCGGGCAGTATGTCTAGTTGCCCACCGACCTTTACTGATAATGTAAATGGGGTATCGGTTATGGTTGCTCGTATCCTGCTCGACATATCGATTAGCCATATTGACCTCTCGACCACGAGCCGGATAATACACGACATTGGTTTTGTTGGTAAGATTATAATCCAGTCGATCACTGAAGTGTTGTCGATCTTCTTGCGACTTGAATTTGATAGCAATCTGTTTAAAGACGTCTCTTTTCAGAGCCTTGAATGAAGGCATACCAGCAGCATACCATTGTACGTACTGATTTTTCCATTCACTCTGCAATTCCTCTACCGTGTCGACTGGCTGATACATTATAATTTACCTTCTTCTCTCATTTTTGCACGAATTTTTGTTGCACTAATATCATGGGTAGCATCGTCAAATACTTCTTGTTCAATCTTATACCCAACACCCCTACCATAAGTGATGTTCATAATATTAGGCACAACACCTATCTTCACCTTACCACAATATTTAGCCAATTTGTGTTTAAGGTTTTCAACGACCTGTGTCTGGTCAAATGGATTACTGTCATCGACCGGCATATCACGAATCATTAGATATACCTGGTCATGTTTTGCAATTGCTCTATCAAAGAGCGCTTGGTGACCATTATGCCATGGTTGCCATCTACCGAGCATTTGAGTGGTGGGAGCCTTATTGTCCCAAATAAACCGATCACTCAAATCCCAAGCGATATTAATAGCATCTTCATTACCACGTTGGTCAGTTACCATATAATCAAATGATGCAGCCATTGGTCTTTCGAACACAGCATTCGTATCTTCGAATCTACCGGATTGAATTGTATTCACCCATACGGTATAATTTGCACCGAAGTCGAGTCTGGCTTTTTCAAATGGGCACACAAAATCTGCGATGGCAATTTTGCCTTCTTTGATTGCATCTTCACATAAAGAGTTCATTCGATCTTTCTGTCGGAGCCTCCCCTCATCAGAAAAGTCCCAGTCATTGGCTTCTTCTCTTACCTTGTCTGCGTTGAACCAGGCGACCTTATCACCCAAGAGTTTCACGAGTTCATTGGCAAGAAAACTTTTACCAGAGCCGGGCAATCCGAATATCAATACTTTCATTTAAGTTCCTTTTATAGTTAAAATAGATCCAAGATCCCATTGTCTTCACGTCCTGCCTTGTAGACAACATCTTTCAGTTTAGGCATGGGTTTCTCATCAATTGCCAACATGAAATCAATATAGTCTTGTTCTGTCTCAAAGTTCACATACAGTGTCTGCCAGGCTTCTGGATACTCAGAATCGACCTTCTTTCGAGCGACTGGTGGTCTATATTCTTCTTGCTCTTCACCTAGAAATTGTGAGAGTGTATCCGTGATGTTTTCATCTGCGACATAGCCAACCATATCATCATATTCGGCTGAAGTGTCCTTAGTGTAATTTTTTAGCGTACTCATGCTGAGGTACCTCTGTTTCTAATGGGCATATTATACCATAAAGTTTTACAGTTGTCAAACAATTTTTTAGGTAAAGAAATCTTCAATCGTGTCGATTTTCTCTGCAGACCAACCAAGGGCGTCTAAGATACCTTGAATCGGAGTGAGGAATACCTTACTGAATTGTGTGTCGTAGTCAATATATTTAGTCAACTCCATTTCCTTTGGCAATACGCCAGGGAAACTAATCACATTCTGCTGAAGAGGATTGGGCACTTTCAGATAGACAAGTTTGACCTTATCACCAGAGTTGATTGACACGAATTTCTTGTTGAGTCCTTTCTTCTTTAGGTAGTCATTATATAGTATTGAGCCACGTACGTGAATTGGGCAACCCTTTTTGAACAGAGTAACTCGATCCTTGTATTTCTCAATATCATCAGTACCGGAAGTCTTGGCAATATCTTCGATGGGCACAGATTTGAATTCGTCTCTAAATTCTTTGATGAAGATCTGTGTGTCTGCCTCGGTACCATTCATAATCACATCAAATGCCTGTTTCATTTTCTCTCGGCAAATCTCAGGCGTGGAGGATCGGACTGATTCAAGACCGGTCACACTGATCTTGGGTTTCTCATAGTGGACACCTTCGGAGTTGAGCACATTCAGAATATATCGTTTCTTGGCAACAAAGATAGCACGATCCGAAATCTTCTCACGTTTCATCACCATTGCATTACGATATGCACCCATCTTGTTCTGAAGTTCTAGGTAACCATTTTCAATGATTTGCTCAATCTTTGTGGAGCAGACCTTGTCTAAGAACTCCTCGCCTTTCTTACGATCAATCTCTTTTGTGCCGAATGATGCTTGTATCAGGTCACCAAAGTCCACATAGATTGAATCAGTATCAATGTAAATAATATAGTCTTTGTTTTCTGTACCAAGAATCTTGTTCATGTATTTGTTCACAGATTTCTGGGCATATCGAATACTGAGCTGACCAGATGTAGTGATCGCTTCTGCCATTTCTGAAATATAATATAAGAAATATTTGTTGGCAGTTGCACCATAAAGGCTGTTCATGGCAATCTTAATCGACATCTGTGAGTTGTGTAATTGGCTGACCTCACGTTTTAGTTTCTGTTTGATCGCTGGATCAGTTTCAACCTCAAGCTGTTGTTCGACTGCAAGCATCTGTTTCTTCACTAGAGAACGATTATTGTAGTATTCATCAATGATACCGGGAATGATACCGACCGTTTCATTATCAAAGCAAACACCATTCGCACAAACAGAGACCGATGGGTCATCGTTGACGTATTCATCGTTCAGTACCATGTCTTGTGTGACATATTCTCTACGATCACTGACCCACGTCTCAGGCGACATATTGTATTGCAACATGAGGTGAGGATATAGAGAGTTCAAATCAAATGACACGACCCAAGGATGCATGCCTTGTACTGGATTTTTCACATAACCACCAACCAGACCTTCAAGTGGTTGGCCTGGTCCGCCCTTGAGTGGTGGGACGATATTGTCTTTCAATAATCGACGATAGATTGTAGCCTCCCAAATGCCCACAGTGCCAAATGCATCTTTATAATCAACACCACCACCATACGCAACAGCCATCACCAGAGCCAAGAGGTTGGTTTCTTCTTCAAGAGCCGAAATCAGTTGTGTATCGACAAGATTATAGTCAAGATAGAGCTGAGGATTCTCTTCGTAGAGTGTGGTCAGGTTACCGTATGCAGAGTAATCTAGTTTCTGTTTACCGAGAACAGAATATGCAATGTGGTCGAGTTTGTAGGATTCTTGTGGTCCATATTTGTAACCAAATTTCTTGAACGCATCCATGTAATCGATCACAGTCATGCCAGATATTCGATAGGTAGACTGAACCTTGTTAAACACTTCGTTGGATTTCTTTTGTAGATGTTTCCAAGGTGACAATCTCTTGGCTGTTTCTTCACCAAGCAAAGAAATGATTCGAGTAACAACATACTGAACATCGAAATATTCACAGTTCCACCCGGTGACAATATCAGGATAGTCAGAAGCCCATAATCTTACGAAGTACTGAAGGAGCTCAACCTCTGAATTGAATTTTATAAAATTGATATTGTCGGGATCAATGCCGGAGATAGTGGCAGATTTGTCATAGTCTTTGCGACCGAGCAATGTATATTTGTCACTGCGAGAACTGTGGAATGCAATTGACGTAATCTCTTTATCAGCAATTTCGACATCAGGATAACCATCACTGATATCAACCTCAATGTCAAATGATACAATGTGGAGCTGACTGACATCGAAATCAATCTCACCAGGGTACTGTTCTTGTATGAATTGTGTTGTGTAGTTTGTAGTACCAAAGATCTGCATATTGCCAACATCTTTGTAGGTCTCTACGAACTCTTTGGCATCACGCATATCACCAAATTTCTGTGCGTGCAATTGTTTGTTGCCAATGAGTGACCGAAATTCACCACCTTTCTTAGGTGTGTGTAGATAGAATGTGGGAGCAAATGGAACACGATACGAGAATCTTTTACCGTTCTCGTAACCACGCCATAGAATATTGTTGCCGAATCTTTCGACAGATGTATAAAAGGAAGCCATAATGTACCTTAGTCAAATGAATCATGCCATTATAACATGACCGAAGTGAAATGTCAATAGGTAAAATCAACCGGACGATATCTTAGTTGGTCATTGGAGCCATTACAGACGTAGACCATAAAACAGCCACCCCAATCACCGACCTTGAAGTTATCAATGAATTCGTCTGTCAATCTATTTGTGAAGCCGTCACCTGAGAATCTTATCTGCCAGGGTTCGAATGCACGGAGGAAGGTCTCGCGAAGATGTTTGAGTTTACGAGGGCCATCTTCATCTAACATATGAACCTCTACAGCGATGTGTTTCACATTCTCTTTAATCCAAGGTAAATTTTCCTCGGTGAGAATATCATATTCGCCACCTTCACAATCAATTTTTAGGTAATCAATTTTTTCAATATAATACCATTTTATGAAATCTTTAAATGATAGTGTGGGTACAGGATCGGGGTCAAACTCACCAAACCCCATCTCCTTATTCTCGCCCATAAATGCATTGATTGGTATTACCGGAGACTCTGCATTATTGCATACGTGGGAAAATGAATTATACATTGTGGTGCGGAGTAGTGTATCATTTGGTTCAATAGCATATACCTTACTCGCTCCGTGGTCTAAGGCTTCACATGTAAACATACCGATGCACGACCCAACGTCTACCACCACGTCACCTTCTTGAACCGTGTAATACCACTTATAGAGTTCTTTGTAGAAAAACTCAACGTACAGCGTATAGATTTCTTCAATGTCATTACTCAGACCTTCGAAGCTCATGCCTTTTTTTCTGAGCGATTTAACCATGCTTGTCATGCAGCAATCTCACTAAAGTTCTTGACCTTTTTGAATTTCACATGAGAAGCAAATTTCTCTGCGAACTGATCACCACGATGTGATATTACAAAGATGTTGTCATCATTATTTAGCGTGTGTAGTGTTTCAATAAGGTTTTCAATACCCACACCATCAAGCGCACCATCAAGGGTTTCGTCAAGTATCAGAAGATTGGTTGATACTGAGTTTCGCAATTTAGCCACTGATCGCCATGCCAACATAATCGATAGAGTGATTCGAAGTTTCTCACCTTCAGAGAATGAGGCATACGAGAACGTATCACGGAACCGAGATTTAATCACCTCGTTGAAGTTTTCATCTAGCTGGAAATCAACAAAGAGGTCAAACGCAGCCAGATACTTGTTGATGAGTTTATTCATCACTGGAATATATTGAGCGATGATTCGACTCTTGATGCCACCATCTTTGAGAATGGTAGATACGACACTGAGAGTTGACTGATCTTCAAGTAGCTCTTTGCGATCTTGTCGATAGACATCAAGTTTCTCTTTGAACTCTCGCAGTGTCGATGTATCAACCTCTTCCACCTCACGTTCTGCATCCTCAAGCTCTTTCTTAAAGCCCATAAGAGCATTTTTGAAGCTCTTAATTTCTGCTTTAATTTCAGAAGACCCGAAACTCTGCATCTGAATCTCTTCCTCTACCACATCGATAGCATCAAGTCGCTCTTGGTAAGACTCAATCTTTTTGGAAATATCTTCGAGTCCTTGGTCGATCTCTTTTTGCCTAGTGGTCTTTTCGGTCACGATATTTTCTTTGAAGTCGTGATCAATGCCTTGTTTACATGTCGGACAGTTGTCATTATCGTGGTAGAATTTGAGTTCTCTTTCAAAGGTTTTTCGGCTAGACTTCATGTCTCGCTTGATAGAGTTTGCCTTATCAATTCGAGTCTTGACATCTTTCTTATCAGCGATAGTCAGATATAATGCCTCAATCGATTCCTGAATAGAGTCGATATTCTCCTGTCTTTCCTCAATACCAGCGATATTGACTTTCATCTTCTCACGGATCTTTTCGACCTCAGTCTCTCGGATCTTAAGAATCTTGGCATTATTATCTTCGGTCAATGAAACCTTAGATTCGATGATATCAACCTGATAGGCATTTTCACTAATCGCGTTCTTGTTCTCGTTGAGTCTATCCTTTGCAAGAAGACCCATGGTACTGAAGACTTGAATATCGAGTAGATCCTCAATGATATCACGTCGTTGTTGTGCCGGCAATTCCATAAAAGGTACATATGTGGCACTACCCAACACGACAATTTGATTGAATGATTTGTAATTAATGCCAAGAATGTTCTGCTCGAGATAGGTCTGGTAATCTCTCTTTGCAGCATCTTGGTCAATCAACTCACCATTCTTTGTGATTTCAAAGACGACAGGTTTGATCCCTCTGCGTATGAAATACTCATTGCCACCGACAGTGAATTCAATCTCAACTATCATACCTTTCTGGTTAATAGAATTAATGAGCTGAGGTTTGTTAATCTTTCGAAATGGCTTGCCGTAAAGACCAAAGACAATTGCGTCTAGTAGAGTAGACTTACCACTGCCGTTTGTGCCACTGATCAGAGTAGTTGGGCTGTTGGACATTTCAATCGTTGTGAATGTGTTACCCGTTGATAGTATATTCTTGTATCTTACACGCTTGAAGTTTATTCTCATATTATAGACTCAATGCCTCTATGTAAAGGTCATCAACTGTACCTTTGATTTTGCCTTTATCAATTGTGGTTTCAAGTGAATCGATGTAGTTATGCAGGATTTCTTTGGTGTCTTTCGTCTCGTCTAATACTTCATCAACTCCGACGTGTTCCAAATTCAAAGCATCATCGACAGCCTTAACATCGGCTGCACCTTCATCGTTTAGTTTACTCATAAAGAGATCATAAAGATACGCGTTGGTACGGTTCTTAATAATCACCTTAATATATGTATCCTTGAGCATCGATGTATCAAGGCTAGCAATATCCTCAATCGTCATGTCTTCATCATCATAATCAATTTTATGGAACATGCGATTTGGATTTTCAACCTTCACCATTTCACGAGTCTCAGTATCGAATACATGGAACCCTCTGCTTCCACCATAATCAGACCAGGTCATTTCATAAGGAGCACCCAGATATTCTAGGTTCTGATACCGGGATGGGTGATGAAAGTGTCCAGAATAAACATTTTCAAAGCCTTTAAAGAGTCCGACATCAAGACCATGAGAACACACCGAGCCTTTCATCATTTCAAAGCCCTTCATTTCTAAATGAGCCATTACGACATCTGCATCAGAATTTGCAATAACATCGAAATTATATTCAGAATTTTCTTTGCTGATCCAAGGTAACATCAGAAACTTGGTAGAGCCTAACTGAAGATGTTGAGCCTTATCTTCATAGAGGTTGAACGATGGGTATTCTGAGAGCAAGAGCTTCATTGAATTTACATCATTCGTGTTTGTATAATAAGTATCGTGGTTACCAATCAACGCATGGAAGTCAATATTCCTTTTCGCCAATTCATCGAATAGAAATTCTCTGCCTCGTTTGAGACTCAAATAATTTACATATTTTCGACGATCGAACGTATCACCAAGATCGAATACGGTAGTAATGCCATGTTCATCTAGGTAAGGAAAGAAAACTTCTAAAAAGAACTTACGTTGAAAATCAGCGAAGATTCTACTATCACCACGGGCACCAATGTGAATGTCTGTGACTATTGCAATTTTCATTTACGATCCTTTAATCCGAAATTGATATATTTGTACCAGACTCTTTCGTGTCCGTAGTATAATATCATTTTTGTTGCCACCTCAAAGCCTGCAATCATTCCAGCCCATTCCAACTGACCGGTAATTAGCCATGCTAGGAGAAATGTATCTGTGGTAGCTACTATTCTCCAGGTGAGTGTTTTTGCTAGGTGTCGAGACGCACTTACTGTCTTTTCCATAGCTGCTTACTTTTTAATTTTGGCTTCGAAGTCTTTGATAAACTCTGCGATGTATTCGGGTGGGTCACTCAATTGAACTTGTACATCACTAGAATCCATAATCTCTGCCTCGGTCATCATAGCCTGAGAAGACTTAAACCGAATATACATTTGCTTCTTTTCTTTTTGAATACGTCTCAAAAAGGCGAACCAAATTATCTGGGTGAAATATGCGAAGGGGTTCTGAGATTTTTCTGGGTTGAAATTGTGAATGTACTGAATACAGTTCTCAATTCCGTCAGAAATCATATCGTCCTTATATGAGTAGCCAGAGAAGTTTGGTTTGGTGGCCAAACGTGTGGCAATAAGAAAAATACACTCGCCGATATATTCTGGAATTTTTGGATTGGGTTCACCCGATTCTTGAGCATCTTTACAAGCGTCTCCATAGTTAATGAGAGCTTCGAGCAAACTCTTATTATTCACATAGTTTTTAGCCATTACAACCTCCAAAACAAATATTAAATTAAGAGTGCCATTTTATACCATTACGGGTTAAAAGTCAACCATTAATTGTGTTATATGTCGATTGTGTAGATTTTGAACTTGAATTGTTCGGCGGAATAGATGTCGATACGCTGTCTAAAATGCTTTAACGTGTAATTCTCAAATGAACCCACACTCAAATCGTCGGTGATATCATACAAGGTTGCCTTGTCTGATCCATTACCCTTTCGCAATGTTCTACCAATACTTTGTAGAACCTTGATTTCTGATTTACTGCTTGACGCAAAGATTACATTATCAAGCCTACGCAGATTAACCCCAGTACTAAATACTCCATAAGAGGCCAAGATGTCATGTTTCTTATCAGGATCATTTTCAACCAGATGTCGAATTCTCTCACGTTCGTCTCCTTTTGTCTTACCATAAATGAAATGCAATTCTCTGCCTTCCTTTCTTAAGAGAGGCTCAAGAATCTTACCATGCTTTTCAACCAGATCAAAGAGAATTAAATTATTCTGGCCTTCCAGACTGTGTACAAGATTCTTAATAAAATTGTTACGTCTTTCATGGTTAACTATAAACTCTCTTTCAGCCGGATACTTTCGACTGTTATCCTTAATCTTTCTTAAAGCATCTTTGAATTGTTTTCTACCATCATTCGAGTGAGATAACACGAGTGCCTTGACCTCGAAATCTGCGACAGTACCTTCTGCCATGAGATCCTTAGTGGCGACATATCTTTTCACCTCACCAAAACAACCCTCTAATACCATCTGGTGAGTTTTACTTTCGGCCGTTTTGAGTGTGCCGGTAAACCCATGTCGATATTCACAATTAGTTAACTTTTCCATAATTGTGGTGAGAGATTTTGCCTGAAATGTATGAGCCTCGTCACCCAATACTACTCTGAATTGGTCGAACCAACCTTTTGGTTGTTTTACAATTGATTGCCAAGTACTAACTACTATGGGTGATTTTGTATTCTTATCAACACCACCTTGTATACGATAGATGAGACTCTCGTCACAGCCATAGTCCATAAAGTCACCGGCCATCTGATGTACCAGAGAGATCGTGGGCACAATGATCAAGGTACGATGACCAAATGTCTGGTAATAGTGTTGCTGTATCAAATAAATGATTAAAGACTTACCAGATGATGTCGGTGATAAAGATAAAGATCGGCGTTTACGCAATGCGTTAAGTACATATTGTGATTGGTAATCTCTCGGTACAAACTTACAGTTGATTTCTTTAGCGAGCTCAGAAACATAATCTTCATCGAAGTCCTCATCCAGCCCAATCTCGTCGGGCACATTTAAATGATAATCTCTCGCCTCACAAAATTCTTTGAGTTTTGGAAAGAGCCCAACGAAAAGAGTAGGTCGCATCGGTTGATACAAACGGATTGTACCATCCCAGACACGTGCCTTTACCTTTGGATTGAATTGCCACCCATCCGGTTTGAATGAGAAATATTCGGAGATTTCTTGTCGAATACCTGGATCAGCTGTAACCTTCATGTGAACCGAGTTGATATATTCGACGTTGACCACGTCACCCATGATTTAGATAAACCTTTCATTGCCGTTTTACCTATTTATATTTCTTTGAGAAATAGGATCTGAGCAGAAAGATTCGGACATATGCTATTAGGGTAAACCCAATGGTTGTCATAATACTAATTCTTACGGGGTCGAGAATTTGCCAAAGCTCTATAAAGGTATAGAGCATTAAAAGATTGAGTGGGTAGTTAATGATGATGCCAGTACATACCTGTGTCAATGTCTCTTTGTGCAATCGTTTGGTTTCTAACTTCATTAATAGTCACCAGACTGGAATTTCATCACGTCCAGCATATTCTTAATAATGAAATTACGAGAGTGAATCATTTTAATAATGTCTTCGTAGAAAGAAGCCCGGGCTGTATGATAATCAATTTTGAGGCTGTGGTTGATAATATCTTTGTCAGCCTGAATGTATTTGTCGAGATCATTACGAAGAACCTTTTTCTGATAAGGTCTCCAACCACGCTCTCTTAGATCCTCTTCAGCCATAGAACCATCATAGTATTCTCTCTTATCATGCTCAAGCTCTTTGTATTCTGCCTTGAGCTTCTTAATGCGTAACACTTCCTTGAAATACATGTTATAATATTTGCTGTGCAATTTAGGAATCTTACGACTCTCTGAAACCAAATCAGTTTCATCAATGGGTGCATCTTGTGACCACATTTCACTTATATCTTCAGTACTCATGCTAAACTCCTAGTGCCAATCTTTGTCCAGTTCTCGCGAGGGTCCATAAATCCACGTGATCAGTGAATATCGGACACCTTCAGTAACTGGTGTCACCCTATGACTTATATTAGATGGGAATATCACCACAGAGCCTGAATGTGTAAATGGCACTGTGCTACATTTTTTAATGTTCAACTGACCACCTTCGTAGGTATCTGGTTCGGATAATTGAACCACCAAGGTCAATTTTCTTTGAGGATCACCCTCCAGTATATCAGAGTGCCAGACAAACTTCCCACCTGGTCTGTATCGTAGAAGAACCACTTCGCCGGTATGGGTGATATCCATACCATCATTGTGTTCTTGAGCTAATTCAAACAGCGTATCTCTCAACGACTGATCATCAATATCGTAACAATCAACTTGACGTGCATCGGGCATATATCGAGTGGGCTGACCATGTTCAATTTGGACATGCCCTTTATAATAATTTGCACTCTCTGCCAGAGTCAAAATTTTGTTGACGAAATGTTCATCAAAGTGTTTGAAAAGTATCACTGGATTCATAATAAAGGATTATATCAGGTTTGAAGCTGCTTGTCAACCAGAAATTGTATTGACCTTAAAATCATCATACCTGAATGTCACACTGACTTTGGGATATGTAATATCAGTCTGTGTAATGTCAAGATCAACAGAGCTCATACTTGTGGGGAAGGCATTGGTAAAGACGAATTCCTTATTAGGATTTTTATGGCTATTCAGAATCAATACACGAATATCACTTACCAAACCTGCCTGCGAAGCCTTGACAGCCTTGAATTGGTCTGTCGAGTCTGGAGTTCCAAGACCTTCCATCCAACCTAAAACCTCGAGATAGTTTTGCATATCTTCATCAATCACAAAGCTCAGATCCAGATCACCATATGTCAATCGATCACCGGTGGCGTATAGTGCCTTTAGTGGGTTCGCGACCTCGACTGGAGAACTTGCGATATCTGGTATTGTAAGAGTCTGAGTGAAGAACTCGACGTTCGGCAATCGTTCAATAGATATTGTGAATGAGGCCGGTGATAGGTAATTAGTAATCATTTTTGATTCCGTAATTCGTTTAGGTCAGAAATAAACTGATTCTGTGGAGTCTCTCTACTCCAGAATTTATAGTCTTTTTGAGCCTGACCAATTTCTTTCTTCAGTTCTTTGACCATCTCGTCAGTAAGGCTCATGATATTTATACGTAGCAGACGATCGACCTGATCCTTCGTAGCATCGGTGACATCAAGAATTTGTTTGGCCACTGCAGCCTTCTTTTTGTTCTTAAAGATAATCTTGTCGTCGAGCACTGCTTCGATAAATTGCATCTTTACATTCAACCAACCACCGAGTTCTCGAGCACTTTCTTGTTCAAGCTCAATTCTCTTTTGAAGAATACCCAACCGATAATCACAGAAATCTTTGATCAGTTCTCTTGCGTCATCATATTCACGAAGGCGACCATTGAAATCGATTACAGTCAGATTCTCAACGAATGATTTGCCCAACTTGAATTTAGAAATGATCTTTGCGTCATTCCATTTGGCAGAGGTAACCTGTTTTAATTTCACTTCAAAGCGAAAACCATTCTTATCACAGAGATCGTCATAGCCAACGATGTCACCCTCTTCCTCGAGTTTGTCAAGAACCTTGACGTAAGCCTCTCTGTCGAAACCATAGGGGACCTCAGTGATGGTCATCATGGTTTTTGACGTCTTCTCGTAAGTGCCGTATGCAATCCACTTATTGGGTGACTCTGGATCAGCCTTTACATCACCCGAGAACTCTGGGAATTTGATTTTGGGCTGTCGGGATACCTTGTCCTTGGTGATGTACTCTTCACACTTACGCAGAAGATCAGCAGGATCACGAGGTAAGATATTTGTGGCAAATCCAGTAGCAATACCTTTGGTTCCATTTGCCAAGACCAGTGGGATCGTGGGTAGATAGAACGCAGGGGGTTCGTGTTCGGGATCTTCATGCTTTGGTGACAATGCAAGGTCAGTCACATAACGATCAAAGTTCTCGTGGAGTCGAGTATAGACATATCGAGCAGCACCAGCCTCCTGTACCAGTCGAGTACCAAACGATCCTCGGCCCTCAATAAGACAGATGTTGTTATTCCAATTTGCTGCCATCAATTGACCAGCACCGGCTGCTGAGGTCTCACCATGGTTGTAGCCGTAATCAGAAATGATACCAGACACGGCCGAGACCTTCTTGTAATCTCGCTTGGAGTTGAGAATTGACGAATAGAGATAGAACCTTTGCACAGGTTTCATCCCGTCAATCATATTGGGTATTGCTCGAGCCTCTACTGTGTATTTTGCAAAGGACAGCCATTCATTCTTGGCAACTGCCGAGATTGGGTAATCAGTCATCGCTGAATCACTTGCAAATGTAGTCAAATCAACCATTAAACATAAACTCCTTTCGGGGTGCAGAATCATTACCAAACATCATTTGGAATATTGAAGCGTCATCAACTGACACTGTATCGTAAACAGGCTTATTAATAATTTCACTGTATTCGTCTTCAGTTAACGAACCCAGTCCTTTGATGTACCGATGTTTCCAATCAGCATTTTTGGTCTTAAACTGAGAGGCGTCTTCATAGTTATAGAACCACTTGACTTGATCTTTCTTTGACGATATCATAATAGGAGTACGAGTAATCATGACACGTCTTTCGTGCAACAGTCGAGGCCAGAATTTGTAGAAGAATGCAATCAGTAATGGACTGATGTGACCAATACCATCATGGTCAGCATCGGTGAGGGTTGCAATGCGTCGATATGTCATTTCATCAACACTGTCTGGGTTATTGATATCCAGTCCCAATACAGCAACCAATTCACTCAGCTCTTTGTTCTTCAGCACATTGGCTGGTGCCATATCCCAGGTATTCATAATGACACCACGCAGTGGGTATGCACCAACCTTATTAGGATCACGTACCTTTAATAAGAAACCCATGGCCGAATCACCCTCTACAATTTTAAGGGTCGCGTCATCACGATTAGCTGAGATGTGTTTGGCAACCTTTGCCTTACGAAGTTTTTTCTGAGCAAGGGTTGCAGCACGTTTGTCCGCAGCAATTTTCTTGGCCAACTGAGCTTCGATAATCGGGTCAATGATGGCACAGGTCGCCATGATCTTTCGTGCAAGGGCTTGAAAATCCTTAACCTCAGCCTTATCCATGTGTTCACGTACATTAGACATTGGGTTGGTAAGGCGTTCTTTGGTCTGACTGTCAAACTTTGGATTCACAAAATTCCGAGCAAACTTGATAAAGGTCAAACCACCTTTGATGGTAGTCTTTGCAACCTCAACCTTGTGTTTACGTTTGATCATTGACACCAGTTCTTCAACGACACCATTTACAATGTAATCAACATACGTACCACCCTGTCGAGTATTCACACCGTTGACATAACTGTTGGTTCGAAACCCATCCTCAGAAGGTGCGAAGAAGAATGACAAGTCTTGTGATTTCTCAACGACACACGACTCATCATAGAGGGCTGCATATTTCTTTAGATCTGATACCTTAACCCGTCTCTTATTAAAAGAGAATGCAATCTCAGGAAAGGCCATTTGAAGGCTGATCAATCGATCCTCAATCAAGGCGACAGTATCCAGTTCATCAAGGCCAGTCACTTCGAACAGATCGAAATCGGCAACGAACGTGACCTCGGTACCATTACCATCCCGAGGTTTCTGGTTCACCTTGGTCACCTCAGCACCTTGTTGACACTTCACCTCAATCAGGTTTCCATTCTGCCAGGTACGACCAATAAATTGTGTAGATAAGAAGTTGGTGGCAGCAGAACCGACACCATTGGTTCCTATCGTCACCCTTTCGTCATCAAAAGAAGTACCAGCATTGACCTTAGTCCACGCAGCAACAGGACGTAGAATCTTTTTACCTGTCTGTTCATCAAACACTTCGTCTTGTGGGATACCTCGGCCATTATCGGCAACGATGACCTTATTACCATCTATAGATACATTAATCTTATTGGCAAACTTAAAGTTGGTTCGGATTGCCTCATCAATGGCGTTATCGAGTATCTCGTCCACCATTTTTGATAGAGCTGGAACGTAGGTCGCCTTAGACCATTGACCCAGCACAAAGCGTTCTATCTCCTCTTTAGAAGATGAACCCATGTACATGCCGATGCGCTCACGAACGTGTTGTCTTGCGGTAAGAATACGAAATTCTTCAGTTTCTTTCATTCAGTGCTCCATTTCAGATCTGTCATAGTATCAGGTCTAGCTCTGTCTGTCAACCATTTTTTTAAATTAATTTCATATTTTTCATATTTCATGCGACCATTATATCAGGCAAAAACACTGATGTCAACACTTTTCTCGTCTTTTTAATGAAAACAACCACTTAGCAGGGATATCTGAGGTTCAATCTCACTTGATCATGCTACACAATTGATTTGTATAGGGTTCTAAAAATAATTCGAATTAATTGAAAAAAAGTGTTGACAAGGGGCCCAAAACCAATTATAATTCTTCTATCGGATGAAAAGATTATTGTCTTTAAACAACCTTTCAATTGGTTATATGTATATTCCAAAAAGATCTAAACATTTTTTCCCCAACGTGTTGACAAACCGTCAAGAACCAATTAAAATGTACCCATCAACTCAATGAAATAAGGTATGTAATATGTATGACGAAATAGATGATGTCCAAATTGCCATGAGAGAACTTGAATTGGCTGATCGTCGAGAGAAGAAGAAAAATGCAAAGGCTCTCAAGTCACTGACCAAGTCCAGAAGTTCAGACTTTGTTCTTTATATAGACAAGGCTGAAGATTTTGATTTCAGTGAGATTGGGCGAGAGGATCTTGCCCACCGTGAAGCGGAATATTGAGGTTCTTAGAGGTGATCGAAGCAACGTTTCTTTTCAGCTTCCTAGTCTTCGTTTTTCTTATCGCGGTGTTTCTCGGTATTATTGCAAAAGTAGCTGAGACAGCCTTCGATAATGCAGGTTTGATACTTGTAGTGTTCATTCTGTTTATATTAATTGTATGAGGTATGTATATGAGTAACATGGGTATATGGGTCTCGGGTCCACAAGGTGGCGAAGTACCGGTCACTCTCAATGCCATGGCAACAATGGCTGCTATGAGTTTTTGTAAACAACTGGGCATTCATCGTCTGAAAACATCGATTCAAATTCGCTTTCATAAAAATATTGTTGTAGAACGTGGATCGACCACCGAAGGTCTCTGTGATTGTATAGATAAGAGGACATTCATTATCGACGTGGCTCTCTATTCTAACTGGATGAGTATTCTTGCCCATGAATTGGTCCACGTCAAACAGTTTGCTCGAGGTGAACTCAACCCTCAGTTGACTCATTGGAAAAAACGTAACTTCTCTAATGCAGAATACTGGGATCAACCATGGGAAAAAGAAGCCCGTCGACTACAACTGAAACTGGTTCAAAGTTTCGAAGACGGTGAGTTCATATAAAAACTTCCGGCCCATAGCACAATCGGATAGTGCAACAGCCTTCTAAGCTGTAGGTTGTAGGTTCGAGTCCTACTGGGTCGGCCAATCTAAAAATGAGGTGAGTAATGGCTATTCAAATGATAGGTGACAACGTGCTAATTGCAGCTGTCCCAAAAGAAGAAAAAGAAACAATGTCAGATGGCGGTATTATCTTGACAAGTGAACCCAAAAAGACTGCATCAGAACCTGGTGTCGTTATTGCAGTTGGCCCCAGCGCTGGGATGATCCAGCAAGGTGATACGGTTTATTTGGCCTGGGATCAATCGATGCCTGTTCGTATCAATAGACAAGATGCTGTGATTATATCTGCAGAACATGTCAAGGCCATTGTCTCGTGAAAAAGGAAAGGATCCGCTTGAAGGGTGGTGATGAATATGATGTTCACACTGGCTGGAGAAAACTCATCGCACCTTCAAAGCAGATGATCAAGGCCGCTAAGCGATCTTACAACAAAAGGTTTAGGAAACATGGAAAGGAACAAACGAAATCCGGTAGCCAAGAACTTGAATAAGTTCAACAAACCTGCCACGCATAAGGATCGCAAGAAAGCGGCCTCACGTGGTTATCGTAAGCACAAGCTCAAAGGTGAAGAGCTTGAATAAATACTTACAGAAATCGATTAGAGGGATTGACCATGGCCAATAGACACAGTGAAATTCGAAGAGTACCCACACAACGAACGGAATCAGGTGAAATGTTCGTAGTCGATTTGTGGGAAGATGGTAAGCTTGTGCAGACAAGAGAATTGCCTGAGCACAATTACTACTATGCCCAAGATCTTTCAGAGAATTGGGACACAGGGATGATACAACAACTAAATGGTTAAAGACATGGAAAAGCTTTGGGAGCTTCTTGAGAAGCACGACTGGTATTACACTTACAGTGACGACCATCGTTACTATGTAAAAGGTAGTGACGAACGCAAAGCAATTCAAGCAATGTGCCAAGAGAATGGTTCCATGCTCAGACTGTATGAGGACTACGCTCATTATATCTTCAACAAAACAGAGAAGCCGGAGTTAGAAAATTATGGATAGTGTCAACAACAACAATGTGGTTGCTCTGAATGACTCATACCGAGTCAATCCCGCGACCCAAGCAAATGTCGTGCAGACAGAAAAGTCTACACAGTCGACATATAAGTCTGCCGATGGAAATTACCATATTCGTGAGGTGAATTATTCGTTCACCATGTACGATGTGAATGGCAAGGAGTACACCTATTCGACCAGTCAGGTCGTAGATCGAGCGTTCGTATAATGCGTAAGGTTAGAATCACTTATTTTCACCCGATGAAACCGGCCGTTGAACTAGAGACTGCTGGTGTCTTGCCAGAAGAACTGAATGGTGATGATACGTCGTCCTATTTCGTCAAGCGTCATGATGGCATGGTCATCGATGTTCCCAAAGACAAGGTTATTGAAGTATTTGAATTGAGTTAAAGTATGTTAAGTCGTAATGAATTATTGAATGCCTATCAGCAGGTAAAATACCCCGAAATCAAAAAGACCTCTGGTGATAAACGCGTTGCTGGTGGTCCTACAATCTTGCGCGCTCCCAAAACCATAAGAGACTGTCGCTGTTATCACTGTGATAGGATTAAATGGCCACTGCTGTATAAACTTTATGAAGACCCCACTGATTACCAATGTTGGTTTGAGATACCTCGGAGTGGTTCGGTCACGATAAAAGAGTCCCACCCAGAGCGAAAACATATTCTGAGATCAGATCCTGTCTATCAGGACTTGGTCAAGAATTACAAACCGCACGTCATTTTCAGTGATCCGATTGGTCGATTCATTTCTACCGTCAATACTTATTTTGTCGAGGGTGGTCGTTATTGGAGTTATGGACAAAATGCATTCAAACATAACTGTGGCATTGATATAGAATTTAAATCCTTTGAGGAGCGATGGCATTTATTCTTTAATAATTTAGATGTGCTGCATTCAGGTCATCAGCCACACCACTTTCACAACCAATCTCTGTATGTCGATACAAAGAATTTTAGTGAATTTCAATTCGGCTGGAAACGAGATATATGTTCTATTTTCAATACTCAAAAGCATGATAATAAAACCAAATATGAAATCACCAAAGACATGTTCACGCCCAAACAGATAGATTGGCTGAAAGACTACTATCGGCAAGACTACGAGTTCATTGAGAAACATGGGAGTTGATATGGTAGATGTAATTCTCTCTGGTTTTCTGATAGCAGTAATGGTTGTAACCATGTGTACTCTCGTATATACGGGTGTGGCTACATATACACTGATAAAGAAAACGTTCGACGAAGACAATAATTAAAAGGATTATAAATGTCACAGCACCAGATGCTTCGAGTACTCATCAAAGATAAAGTGATACCCATCAAATTCAAGCAAATTGAATGGTGGAATTTGTTCGATGCAATACCAGAAACCTTTTTTATACCTAGTGTTGTAGAGACTCAACCTGCAGCCAAGTGTCTACTTCGTGGGTTTCAATTCGAAGAGATTACGCACATGCTGGTGCGACATATCTGTAATAAGATACCAGGGAAAGATGTGATTCATGCTGGTGCGTTCGTTGGCGATATGCTACCTTCGTTCTCCAAGTCAAACCCAGAAGGTAAGGTCTATGCATTTGAACCAGTCCACGAAAATTATTATGCTTGTCTGCTGACAACTAATCAGAATGAGCTATCAAATGTCATGCTCTTTCATGCGGCTCTTTCGAATGAGATAGGTTCGTTCTTCGTCGACAGTCAAATGGTCTTACACACAGAAGATGTCCTAGGCAGTCTGATTGATGGCCAACCCGTTGCCAAAAAAGGTCAAGTCACAAACGCGCATACAGTCGATATGTACGACATGGAAAATGTTGTCTTAATGCATATTGATGTGGAGGGTCATGAGCGCAAGGTCTTGGAAGGGGCTGGCAGAACTCTGCACAAATATAGACCCATCGTAATGCTAGAAGATTATGGTGTTACATCTGCCTCCGAACTTTTAGAAGAGCATAATTATCACAAGATTGGTGATATACCAAAAATTGGTGTGTGGGTACCAAAGAATAGGCCAGACTATATCGATATAGTCAAAGAGTTTTTGATGACCGAAAGAATGCAGCGAGAATCTACCTTTTTTGAAATGGAGTAAACATGATTGAAAGAATGACAGGCTTTCCTCAATGTAGGGTAGTCAATGTAAAAGAGGCTGCTGATCGCCGAGAATATATGGCAGGAGAATTTGCCAAATTAGGTATTACTGACTATGAGATTTATCAGTATGAGCGCTGGGAAAATTCCGATGTGAAAGTGACTGGGGATCAAGCCGTATTAGATATGCTACCTCTTGGGGCTACCACCTCTCACCTACTTACAATAAAGCGTTGGTATGAAGAGTCCGACGAAGATATGGTTGCAATTTTTGAAGATGACGCCGATTTCGAAGTCACCAAGAAATGGCCTTTTCGATTCGATCAGCTACTTGAGAGATTCGGACCTCTATGGGATGGCATACAGCTTTGTGTAATGCACGAAGGCTGGGCTGTAATGTATCCTCGGCATCGAAATGGATTTGATCATGGTCTGCAATGTTATATTATCAAAAGACATTATGCCAAAAAGATTATCGATTACTATTTCACCGATGATAATACGATTCACTTTAAAATGCCCTTTATCATAAAACAAGGGCCACCAGCTGATGGACCTCGATCTGGCACATATGAAAGATGGGAAGCCACGATTGAGAATACGGTCTTTGGTTTGGGTTATTTCTACATTTATCCAATCATCAACCACAATGTACCGAAATTTCAGACGATTGATCCAGTTCGACGATCCCGAAAAGATCTCGAGCATGTAGCACAGAGATCGTATGATTACGTGAATAGTTGGTGGGAAAGAGTCGGGCAACATTCGACATTAGATCAATTATTTGATTATGAACATTGTTGCCCGAAAACTCAGTCATATGGCAATGTGATGCCTATAGACTAGGTCTATTTCTTTGAAGCGAATGCCTGTCCGCCGAAGAAGGCAGCAACAATTGCAGCTACCGACACGAAATAGGTTGCAGCCATATCACCAAGAATTTTCGACGCCTGATCCAGACCTACGAATGTAGCAAGTACTACAGCAAATGGGTAGAGAAGCATACCGAACAAGGCAAACCATGCCATTGATCTCTGTGCATCTCTCATTGCATCTGCATCTTCAAGTTCCTTTCGTTTGAACTCTAAAAACATTTGCTCTTCTGCATCAGTTACCTTACCATCACCGTTAGTATCGGCTGGGTGATACGTCTTACTTTCTTCTTCTGCCATTAGATAATTCCTTATAATTTTATTGATAGGACAATGAGTATAGCGATCAATAATATATTCGTCATCAAAATTTCCAATGCCAAAATTGTATGGTACCAAATCCACCGAGTCTTATACGCGTTTTCGATACTGACGTCGGAAGGATCTGTATCATCCTTCATGACATCTATTTTTTCTTTTTCGGGTGGTATGGGTAGGGGTTCAGCCTCCCAAAATTTCCATTTCATTTAGAATTCTACTTCTGCTCCATGCTATTTTTCTTTTCTTGGATTTCAGCACGGCGAACCTTTACTAATTTACCGATCTCGCCCAAGTGCTTACGAGCTCTTGTTGCTGAGGCCTTGACACCCTTCTCTTCAAACTTAGCTTCTTCCATTAGGTAGTTGCTATAGTGATTCATTATCTCGCGGTGCGTATCTGTCTCGTCTGACATTATTTTTTCTCCAGCTTTGCTATTCTTTTTTCTAGTTTACGGATTTTATCATCAAGCTCAGTTGCACCACCGGGGGCAACAGGCGGATGAGTCCACTCTTCTAACCGTATGAGTCTTTGGTTAATACTTAGACCAAGTTTCCAATCCCACGAGGGATCGAACATACCGATGATTAATACTTTAGCTCTTGCTAATCTTTCCTTGACGCTCATGATTACTCGCTGTATATTGACAATAATAGTTTGCACCGTGATCATACAGTCCATCAAAGACTTGGCCTTTTTTAAGAGCCGTCCACTTGCCTTTTAATTTATCCAATCGATCTTCCCAGAAGGTATACTTCCTTAAGATGCCAGAGTAATTAAAGTACATGCATTCACCGTGGTGTCGAAAACCCATCCACCTGAAAGGGACTGTAGGAACGATGTCGTTGTTGTTAACAAACCTATAATGGGTCAGGTCTTTAATAGCGTTGACGAAATCTTTATTGCCAACACGGGGTGAACCAAATGTATAGAGAGAATGTACCCTATCTTTTAATCTGGAAGCTGCCAAGGTGGCCATTGCCCCACCGAGCGAATGGCCACACATGGTCAACTTTTTAGAGGCGTGAGTTTTTGAAGAAACTGTTTTAAGAACACTTCCCCAAATCTTATCCACCTCGTTTTGGAAGCCATTGTGAACAAGTCCCCCGACTTCTCCACAATCCGGCCAAACATTAAGATCTGCCTTGAGATCATTAGTTTCTGATGGCTCGGTGCCCCTAAAGCAAAGAACGATATATTCTTTGTTCCAAACTGCATATGCTTGGGCTCCATCCTTTTCGAAAAATTTCGATCCGGTGAAACCTTCTGCCTTATAGATTGGTTTTGCTATATCGGGATCTTCATATGCTGCTGCGGCTAATTTTGCATGCAATTGTCCCAACCAACTGGTAACTACATGTTTTTCATATTGTTTTGCAGCTTCATTCAGCATATAAAACCCTCTTGTTATTTGAATTTTAATTATTTATATAAATAAATTGACTCGAGGCACTCGTAGTCTCGTTACAGGGTTATGGTCTTCCCCCTTTCCAAAAGGCCCCCTAATAATTATGAGAGGAGCTATGGCTACTAGTCTAAAAGAACTAACTCAGAAACACCACGATATGGCCGAACAATCAAGGTTCGCCGGAATGCTGATTGGTGGGGATATTACTCCAGTTGCATATCAGTATTATTTGAAGTCTCAATATGAAATATACCGGGTACTTGAAGAGCGTGTTCATCTGGCACAGGAACTGACCGGTGTTTTTAGAGCAGAGAAAATCTTGGCAGATTTGTGTGAATTGGAAGAGTCTTATAATCTTACATGGATCTCTGAAAATTTAAGATCGGTTGATGAATACATTGATCACATTTTAAATCTGGAAGATAATGACGATCTAATGGCACACCTTTATGTCAGACACTTCGGTGATATGCACGGTGGTCAGATTATCAAAAAGAGAGTACCAGGTTCGGGTTCAATGTATGAATTTGAGAATCGACGAGAGTTGATTTCTGGTATTCGAGAGTTACTGTATGACGATATGGTCGACGAAGCAATTATTTGCTTTCAATACGCAACAAAATTATTTGAAGAGTTGGACACACTTTTCGCCACAACTGATTAACCACGGAATATATTATGGACACACCACTACTGAATACGTTACGAGAGCTGTCGGACAAAATTATCAACCTTTTCGATAGCCACCTAGACCGATTTGATAATGAAAGACATATCAATGAGTTTGAAGGTTGGACAGATCTGTTTTGGACCTCAGGTCCTATTCGTAAGGCACACCTAAAAATAATAGAGCCGATTGAAGGCAAACCAAAACTGTGGTTGATTCACATTAACATCTTCCCAAGCAATTTAATGCATTACCCCATTTTGGGGCTAGATGTTGTTGCAGGACCTAACAAGATCAGTGGCTCCTTTTTTGACTTTTCTCCCGTGTCCGATGAAACACATCCGATTATTACTACCTTTGGTCTTGCTACCAGAGATCTGGTGTGGAAGAAAGAACGAGAGTTACCCGACTGGGCCAAAGAGATATTTTCACCTTATATGGTTGCAGCAGGAAATGTTCGTGAGGGCGAAGAGACAGAGCAGTTTTGTGAAGTTGCATTAAAATTGATTGCCTACTATCTCCAGCAGATTGAACACGAAAACTTCTGGGCAAATGGTGGTGATCATATTCATTGGCACAATAACTATTGCATCAATCAGAAGAAGAATAAACAGCTGTGGAATTCGCTCAGGGCAATGAACCTGGACGAAGATAAAATAAATCAATATGTGAATGATGTACTGTTCGAAGAGTTAAAGCCATATCCAGTTGACTAACACATTCCGCTATGTAATACAATGTATGACAAAAATAAATGAAAGAAATAACGCATCCTGACGACCTAGCTGTATATATAATATCGTAAAATGAAAGATTGTTACCTTTTGTAACAATATACTATCTTTTACAACCTTAAATCCCCCAAAATGAAAGGAGTTTTTCTGAGATGAAAAATCTTATTATAGCGTGTAGCCGAATGGAGCAGGAGGGTCATGAACAGTTTTATATCTAACCTTCGCCGTAACGACAAGGTATGTTTTTTCTGTGATGCAGTCTACCTCACGTCGGCAGTAACCTTGCCCATAGCCTTACCCTTTGTTATCATTGCAATGGCAGCAGCCCAATGATGAAGAAGCCCACAAATCCCAAAAAAGAGGATCGTATTGCTATCATAGCATTGTCTGTGATACTTCTGCTCTCTATTGCGGGTGGCTTGATGCCCCTAATGAATCCAGCAAGCTATCCAATGATCCACCCAGAGTTGATGATGTACCTACAGCCGGTACCGATGTTATAAATAACCCTTGACAGAGTGATAGCACTTTGATATAATGGCGGTCTGAATGTGAGAATGTTCAGGCCGTTTTTTTATTTGCGGAATTGGTTGACATTGTATGCATGTCCTGATATAATGGTCACTTCAAAAATCAAGGAGGTATTAATGTCGGTTGTGAAAATGACCCCCGAAAAGATCCACCATGACATCTCAAACATGATTGCGCGTGGTGTTCCGTACATCGATGCTCTCGTACACTACGCCGAGAAAAACAATCTTGAGATCGAATCTATCGCTGACATCGTTAAGAAGTCGTCGATATTGAAAGAAAAAGTAAGAACTGAAGCTATTGATTTGAGAATGGTAAAACAAGATGAGCCTACAATCACCGACCTATGTGAATGAAGCCTCATTTGAGGCCTACGTCAAATATCTTGCTCTAAAGAAGCATTTTACAACAGACGGTTACGATTTTCATAAATACCATGGTAAAGTTAGGGCTTCAATGGATTCATTTAGAGCCCGAAACGATGCATTCTTCTTTGCCAAACTGGCACAAAAAGAGGATTACATCAATAGAATTATGTCCAATATGTTGGTGAAACCCAACTGCTGGATAAAGGATATACTTGAACACGAAGGTGAACAAGTGTATGTAGATTGGAAACGAAAACAAGAGTCACTCTCTTACATTTTCAAGTCTGATCTGAAACAGCTTGATGATAGTTATCAGGCTAATTTTGTATCACGCGATGGTCAACATCCTATTTTGATGACGACGTATCTGCGGAAACAGATCTCATTAGAGACTTTTACTCTATTAGTTCATTTCGCAAATATTTTTGGTTATTGGGACAAAATATTGGTTGACAAAATAGTTTCGCGTGATATAATAAGAACTGCTAGAAAGTATAGACCCTTTCTGGCTATTGATGAAAAGAGGTTCAAAGACATTGTCCGCGAACACTTTATTTGATATGAAATATATCGCATATAACGCTATACAAAGGAGAAACATCATATGGCACCTACAGACTTCGCTGCACTTAAGAAAAACCGTAGCAAATCCCTCGACAAGCTAAATCAACAGCTTGAAAAAATCCAAACAAAAAGCTATTCAGATCCTAATGAAGGTAAATTCTGGAAACCTGTCCGTGACAAGGCTGGCAATGGTTTCGCGATCATTCGTTTCTTGCCTGCACCAAATGGTGAAGAAATGCCCTTCGTTCGTATCTGGGATCATGGCTTCCAAGGACCTACTGGCCTTTGGTACATCGAAAACTCTCTGACCACTCTTGGTAACGATGACCCTGTTTCTGAGTTTAACTCTAAGCTTTGGAACACAGGTATCGATGCTGACAAAGAGCAGGCCCGAAAGCAGAAACGTCGACTCAAGTATGTTTCTAATATCTACGTTGTGAAGGATTCTGCAAATCCCGAAAACGAAGGTAAAGTATTCATGTATCAGTTCGGTAAAAAGATCTTTGATAAGTTGAATGATTTAATGAATCCTAGCTTTGAAGATGAGGATCCAGTAAACCCATTCGATCTTTGGGAAGGCGCAAACTTCCGTTTGAAGATTCGACAGTTTGAAGGTTATCCCAACTACGATAAGTCTGAGTTCGATGCACCGACTCCTCTCTCTGATGATGATTCAGAAATGGAAGAAGTGTGGTCAAAAGAACACTCGCTAGACGAGGTTATTGATCCTAAGAACTTCAAGTCTTACACCGAGTTGAAGACTAAGCTCTATCGGGTACTTGATATTACTGCAGATGCACCAGTCGCATCCTCTCCCATGGAAGACACGACTGATGACTTAGATCTTGGCAATTTGGCTACGGCCGAACCCCAGACTCCGGTTGCAGAATCTCCAATGGCATCTAGTGTTGTAGAAGATGACGACGACGATCTATCAATTTTTAAAGAACTTGCTAGAAGTTAAATAAGGTCATCGGGGTAAGTGAGCTTTAAAAGCGCTCGGTTGAACATCGTCCGTACAGCGCGTCTCACCTCTGCCCCATTCTTCTATAACGGAGATCCATATGGATAAACCAGAAACTATACTCGATTTTGATTTTGGCTTTACTGCGGTAGATGCTGATGAACTAGACGTAGTAAGAGAAGCAAAGCAAGTGGCCGAAACCACTACTGCAACTGCTGAATCTAATGCTGCTAAGGCTCAACTCATTTATGATGCAGTCGTACCTCTGCTCAATAATCTCAAAGCGAATCCCGAAAAAGATTACATCTATTGGCCGGATCGTTATGATAAACTTGATGCATTTGCTGATAAGCTATATCAGATATTGAAAGGAGATTAATTATGAGTTTGCTTGATAAAATGTTAAAGGCCGGTTCGGTCAAGGGCTCTTCGGTCCTGTCAAAATCTTCGTTCTTCGGTGAGAAAGATCCCATTCAAACTGAACTTCCAATCGTGAATATTGCCTTCAGTGGCTCACTTCATGGTGGTCTGATCCCTGGTCTGACTGTCATCGCTGGTGAATCAAAAAGTTTCAAGACTCTCTTGTCACTTTATTGTATGAAAGCATATTTGAAGAAGTACAAAGACAGTATTGCAATGCTGTATGATTCGGAATATGGTATCACGCCTGAATACCTTGAAGGCATTGGTATCGATACGGATCGTGTATTGCACATACCGATTGAAGATGTCGAACAACTCAAGTTTGACCTCACCAAGCGATTGAATGAGATTGATAAAGGTGATAAAGTTTTTATTATGATAGACTCTGTTGGTAACTTGGCTTCTCGTAAAGAGGTAGAAGATGCTGAGAATGAGAAATCTGTTGCTGACATGTCACGTGCTAAACAACTCAAATCACTCTTCCGCATTGTAACTCCCAAGGTCACAGGTAAAGATATTCCATTGGTCGCAATCAATCATACCTACAAGGAGATTGGTCTGTTCCCTAAGAATATTGTATCCGGTGGTACTGGTATTTACTACTCAGCCAATCAGATCTTTATTATCTCTAAGGCACAAGAAAAAGATGGTACTGATCTTGCAGGCTTCAAATTCACAATCAATATTGAAAAATCTCGTTATGTAAAAGAGAAATCAAAACTTCCATTTAAAGTATTATATGACTCGGGTATTCAGAAATGGTCTTCCCTTTTTGAACTCGCACTTGAATCAGGGCACTTGACAAAGGCCAATCAAGGATGGTATAATATAGTCAACATGGATACTGGCGAGGTTATCGAACCTAAGAGACGCTCTAAAGACATTGAACAGGACGATGAGTTCTTTGAAGGTCTGGTTGCTGATCCTCGGTTCAATAATTATATTGAAAGTAAATTTAAACTGCTAATGGCTGATGAGGTTGAAGATGCTAGAGAAGACGATACTGTCGAATTTGGTACTTAATGAGGACTACTACCGAAAGGTATACCCCTACATTAAGGAAGAATATTTCGATGAAAACGCACTTCAAAAGGTCTTTTCAACGTTTGTAGATTATGTTGAGCAATACAGAGAGCCTCCTTCAACGGAGGCTCTTAAACTCACCATCGACAAGCGTAAAGATCTAAACGAAGACACCTATGCCCAGGTGATGGGTATTGTTGACGAATTACAGGTCGACAAAGATACGAGTAATGAATTTTTGATTACAGAGACTGAGAAGTTCTGTCAAGACAAAGATTTGTATAATTCAATACGTAAGGCTATTCTAATCTTAGATGGCCAAGACAAAGACACTGACAAAGGCTCGATACCGAAAATCTTATCTGATTCGCTCGGCATCAACTTTGACTCGAGTGTCGGTCACGACTTCTTGGAACAATTTGAAGATCGCTATGACTATTATCATAGAAAAGAGGAAAGAATTCCCTTTGATATTGATATCCTGAACAAGATCACCAAGGGTGGTCTGCCTCGCAAATCAATGACTGTATTACTGGCCACGACTGGTGGTGGTAAATCTCTATTGAAATGCCACTTCGCTGCCAATCATTTGATGTACGGTAAGAATGTGCTGTATGTTACTATGGAAATGGCCGAAGAAGAAATCGGTCGGCGTATTGATGCCAACATTATGGACATCACGCTAGATGAACTCACTGATTGCCCACGAGATGTTTATGAGAAACGAATGGGTAGATACAAGACCAAGACTCCTGGTAAACTTGTGATTAAAGAGTACCCCACTGGATCGGCTCACGCTGGTCACATGAGGCACTTACTGAATGAATTGAGAATGAAAAAAGGCTTCGTACCTGACGTTGTGTTTGTTGATTATCTAAATATTTGTGCATCCTCCAGAGTTCGTGGGGCTGCGGCAGCAAATTCATATACACTTGTCAAATCAATTGCGGAGGAAATACGTGGACTTGCAATGGAATTCAATTGTGCGATTGTCACTTCTTCTCAGTTTAATCGCGATGGCTATGGTAATTCAGACGTGGATCTTACAAACACTTCTGAGTCAATGGGTATTACTCATACAGCAGATTGCATCCTCGGCATTGTTACTTCCGAACATTTAGATGAACTTGGGCAGGTAATGCTCAAACAGCTGAAGAATCGGTGGGGTGACCTTGGATATTATCGACGATTCCTTGTCGGTATTGATCGTGCCAAAATGAAGATTTACGATCTTGAAGAAAGTGCACAGCAGAACATCAATATAGATGGTGGTGGAAATTCTGGTGGTTCTTCCTCATACAAACGTAATGACGATCCTCCTGTATTCGATAAGACTGACATTGGTTCCAGCATGAGAGGTAAAAAAAGACGTAGTGTGTTTGACGACAGTGTTGAATTAAGATAAAATGATTATAAATAGATTCAATATGGGTCTATACTATAATAGGATAATCAATGCTACGCTTTAGAAGGTTCTCACAACTCGTTGAGGCTGCAATTCCATATCGGAAATTGACAATACCAGACCTCCGCAAAGACGAGAACCGGCCAAAAAACTTCATTAAGAAAGTGGCCACTGCCTCACCTTTCGCCACTGTTGACAACGGAGAGGTCATTATTGACGTAACTGAGTTACAAGATGTTACTGATTTCATGACTGCCGATGATGGTAAGTTTCCTGCCAATAAATCAAAAATGACAGTCAACACTAACCGAGGTCCTTTGGTCATACCTAAAGACTTCTTGAAGACTCCATCGTTTGGTGGTAAGGGTCAAGGATCTGGTACCAGTGCAGAAGAACTTGCAAGGGCTGATTTCAACGATAAGTTGGCAGTCATACTTGCAAAAGAGAATCTTCCTTCAATACAAATTGAAATCAATGGTCGTACAGTTGATGCAGCTCACCTTGCCAGTACAAGTGGTAAGTTTGAAGGCAAAGAACCAAAATCAGATTTTACATTGGTGAATGTCCAAGGTGATCCTCAGGCATATATCTCACATAAGGCTGGTAAATCTGCAAAAGATTATCAACAATATGGTGGTTTATCTTCTAAGCGATATAAGGCAAATAGAGATGTCCAAAGTTTTATGAAGGATGTAGCAGCAGCCCGACCAGATGGTCTCAAATCAGGTGATTCTTTCTATCGTAAGATTAAGGACCGACAACTTGTTTTCGAAGCAATCTATGGACCCGAATACGGTGGTGCTGCCAGTATTAGTAACGTCGATGAATTCCACCTAGGCAATATGTCTCTGGTAGGTTCTGGTGCCGGACCTTATAAGATCGTATCAACTCACAAGGGTAATAATGGTGATTTCCCACGAGGCGAATATGAGGCTTATTTCTTTATTCGATATCAAGCCCGACGAGGTGATGCTAGAGCAGCAGGGCAGGTAGTGAAGAATGCCCGTGTTGGTATCTTCCCGAAGGCAAAGCTGTCAAGGACAAGTAAAAAGATATGATTAAATTTAGGCAATATCTGGAAGAAGCATCGGGTAAGAACCTACACATGACGCATCTTGAAGATGCAGTAATTGATGGTGGAGTAAAAGGAACCCGAAACGTCATTAACTACTTACGAGCTCTTCGTGATATGTTGGCTGGTAATGCCTCGGCACCGGTGACAATATCGGTTAAGTGGGATGGGGCTCCGGCAATCTTTGCTGGAGTCGATCCAAGCGATGATAAATTCTTTATTGCGAAGAAGGGTGTTTTTAATAAGACTCCCAAGATTTATAAAACAGACGATGAAATTGATAATGATTTATCTGGTGATCTGAATGCTAAATTCAAGGTCGCCTTGGCTGAGTTGAGTAAACTTGGCATTAGTGAAGGAGTAGTTCAAGGTGATTTCCTCTATACGTCAGAAGATATTAAAACGGAAACTATTGATGGAGAATCGCATATTACTTTCCATCCTAATACGATTGTTTATGCGATACCAGCGAAAAGCGCTCTTGCTAAACAAATTAAACGATCCAAAATTGGTGTGGTTTGGCACACAACATACCGAGGATCAGACTTTGAATCAATGCAAGCAAGTTTTGGAAAGGCGATTGTCCCAAGCCTCAAAACAGTAAATTCTGTTTGGAGTGTAGATGCTACATTTGAAGATCGCTCTGGTACAGCCACATTTACCGGTACAGAGACTGCAGAATTCACTTCACTCTTGTCCCAAGCTGGGACCCTATTCAGATCTATTAATTCAAAAGTACTCAACGAACTCGGCACGAATGAAGATTTAAACAGCCGAACCAATGTATTCATTAACAAGAAAGTCAGACAGGGCTCCCGTATCGGTGATGCCGCTGGCTTTGTGATCGAACTTCAACGTGATATTGAAGAATATTACCAAGGTCAAATCGACAGTAAAAAAACGAAGAAAGGGAAAGATGCACAAACTGCAAAACGAGATGCCGCGCTTTCAATCTTTACCAAGCGCAATCTAAAAGAGCTACAAAAAGTGTTCACCCTATATAATATTTTGGTCGATGCGAAATTGTTGGTAATAGCCAAACTCGATACTGTTGGAGGTTTAAGGACTTTGCTCAAGACTAAGAAAGGTTTTGAAGTGACAGGTCAAGAAGGGTTCGTAGCGATCGACCATTTAGGTACAGGTTCACTTAAATTGGTCGATCGTCTACAATTCAGTCTTGCTAACTTCTCAGACAAATACATTAAAGGCTGGCAAAAATAATGGCATTCGTAGCAATTCCAAACAACCCTAATTGGGAATATGATGATGCAGCTACAGCAGCAGACACATACTCTGATGCAAACGGAACAGTGGCAGCAGGAATTAGAACATTTACACCTCCAGGCGGCACTGCCCAACTAACTTATATTAAAGTTCGTAAAGTTGGTGATACTGGTGATATAAACAGAGGTGAATTAAGTAAAGGATTTTGGGACGCAAAAGGTGATGAGGATGATGTAGCACCATTTCAAATGACTGTTAGGACTACAACATCTAATGAGTCAATGACTATACCTGTCAGTAATTTAACAATTGATGCAACTATCGATTGGGGTGATGGTTCAACAACAACAGCTACGTCATACACTGACTCCGGTTTAATACACACATATGCATCTGCTGGAGATCACTCAATCAGTATCACTGGCACGTTCCCTAGCATAAAGTTCAACGCTGGCAACGGAGTCTTTTCCGGGCACACCGGAGCTGACTGCACGAAAGTTATTGCAGTAACTAACCTTGGTAAAGTAGGCTGGCAGGATCTTAGGTACTCATTTAGTGGATGCTCTAACATGACTAGCTTTACTAGTGGTGTTTGTGATACTTCATCTCTTGATAGTCTGACCTATATGCTTCGAAATTGTGACAATCTAACATCGGTTGATCTAAGTACTATGGATACATCAAATGTTACTCGGGCGGATCTGATGTTTTACAGTTGCTATAGTCTTACATCGATTGATTTAAGTAGTTGGGATACCTCATCCTTCCGATTCTTGAATGAGTTATTTAGAAATTGTTATAATTGTGCATCGATTGATGTGAGTGGTTGGGATACCTCAAGTGTTCTATCAATGAATGGTTTGTTTGAATTTACAGGTAGAGATGCTGCTACTTTTGATGTTATTGGCGTTGAGAACCTTGATATATCAGCTCTAAACACATATTACTCATCCCTCTCCGACTTTGTAGTAGCGCCTGTTGCTCTGCCCACAGCACGTTATGATGCACTGTTAATTAATTGGGAAGCTCAAAATGTAGGGTTTACTAATGCTAAAGCCTTCTTTGGATCCAGTCAATATACAGCAGGTGGTGCGGCCGAGACGGCAAGAACTAGTTTGATCACTAACGATAACTGGACATTCTATGATGGAGGATCAGCATAATGGCTATATTAACTAAAACAGAAGGTCATTTTATCATCAACGATGGAGCATTTTCTTTAAGCGAATCTACTGTTGTATCGTATCGTGATGACGCTACTGTACAGGAGTTTGATACTGAGGAACTAATGCTTACAGCACATAGAGAACAATTCCCTGATCAGTATTCAGAATCGGATGAAAATGAGTGAGTTTGATCCTAAGAGTCCTAAAGATTGGAAAGATTTAGCATTGATTCTACTCTTTTTCGGTGCGTTGTATTATGGGATTGACAATATTAATATCTAAAGGTTGAATATTTTTTTGTTATGAATTTAATTTACCAATATTATAGAGATCCAAACCAAGAAGTACTTGTAAAGTCTCGAGCCGGTGCGTATGTAAAAACAGGCACTGGTTACCATAAAATGTCCCGAGCATCCATATCAGCATATGCAGAAAGAGTCGGGGCTACATATTCTTTTTTCGATCACGATTTACCTAATAACATCCCTCCCTTTTACGGCATCTTTACCCCCTTTATGGACCAGGGTACACGTGAATGGTTTCATAATTTTGACTATCTTTGTTTCATCGATAGTGATATTCTCGCCACAAAAAAGTCTCAAAATGTTTTCGATCATGCAGATACCAATGCAATTTCTGCTTGGTGGATGATGTCGACAAATCGGTGGAAAAATAAGCCTGGGTTGGAGTGGTTCGGTAAACATGGTCATATCAATTCGGGTGTCGTAATATTCCCTCGAAGCATGTACGACGAGATGTTCGAATTTGCACAAACAATTGAAGAAAGAGACAAGCAAAGAACCAGCCTAGAGAATCAAATGGGTGGTTTTGATCAAGGCATAATAAACAGTCTGATTCGTAATCAGGGTAAGCACTCAGCATTACCAGTACAGTTTAATTATCATTTGGGACTGAATCCAATCGAAAAACGCTTTGATGCAAGCCTTATCCACTATCACCGAAATCACAAAGATAAGATGAAAGTTGATTTTGATCTACATCATATATTAAAAGGACCAGAATGAAATACTTAGAGCAATACCAAGAGTTCTATGACAATGGCGGATATGAAAATAATGATCCGGTCATTAGAGCAAAGGATGACATTAAAGAAATGCTAGAACAGTTTCGTTGCAAATCTTTGATTGATTATGGCTGTGGTCATGGCACCCAATATAATCCTCCACATAATCTACATCAGTATTGGGGTCTTGTAGAGCTCTATCGATATGATCCGGGCGTTAGAATGTTCAACAATAAACCAATAGGTGAATGGGATGCTGTGATTAATACAGATGTATTGGAACACATACCCGAAATGTATGTCCGTGATGTCATCAAAGAAATTTACAGTTACGCTACCAAATTTGTGTATTTCCAAATCGCAACCTCACCTGCCAAAGCCATATTACCCAATGGTGAGAACGCACACTGTACTCTGAAATCACATCAGGAGTGGGTAGATATCATTGAGGATTTACGTGGTGATATTCCTACTGTAGTGAGGACGACTGGTCGGTATCGTGAGCGTGATTTGCTCGCATGAAAGCAATTCTGTTAGGCAATGGCCCATCGAGTAAGTATTATTCGTCCGATTTAGAGGGGTATAAGGTGGGCTTTAATATGACAGAGGCAGATGTCGATGTGATATTTGCCAGTGATCAAAAGGTCATAAAGAGACAAAAGAACAATCCAAAATTAAAGGTATTACCTAAGCCATTTATGACACAGAAAGGTGGTATCAATGTGGCTTGGAATACTGGTCATAATGCATATAATCATTTGAGAACAGAAGGATATGATGAGTTTGAACTGTATGGTTTTGATTTATTGTTCTCAAATAATTGGGTATCATCTACGGATAGAGTATTCAATAAAGATTCTTGGGTGAGACAAGCAATTGCAGCTGACTTGAATACCGAATGGATTCGCTTTTGGAATGAATTAATTGATGTATCTACAATAATTCATGCACCAAAAGGGTCCCGACTTCACATTGAAAATAACAAAAACGTTGGGTTAAAATACCATGAAGACACTGATTATTAGTCTACCTAAAGCAGGTACCTATCTGTGTAGCAATCTATTAGTAGAGTTTGGTATAGAACAGAGCTACATGCACTTCAACCCAAACAATTTTCAGAAATACAAAGCTGATAAGATGGATGAGGCCAGAACGAATCCAGGTAAGTTCACACGAAAGCTCAAATTCAAAGACGCAATCACATATCTGAGGGATGATACCTTTGCTGTATCCCACCTACCTTATGATAGTCAAAGGCAAACCTTACTGCAGGATACAAAAAAGATTCTCCTGCTGAGAGATAGAGAAGAAATTTTAGAATCGTATGAGCGATGGAATGAGGCCACGGGTAGAAAAACCCCACCCCTTCGTTTAAACGAAATTGAACTATGGGGTAAGCAAAATGATGTCTACGTGCTGTCCTTTAATGACATGATAAATAAGAACATTGGTAAGATTGATAGGCTGCAACGGCATCTGTTTGGTGAAATCAGATATGATAGCTTACAATGCATTACAAGTGCATTGGACTCGCCTTCTATGACAAAAATGAGGTAGTAATGGTAATATGTGAACGATACAATTTTGTATATCTCAGAATCCCAAAGAATGCAAGTTCTAGTCTTGCTCAATTCTTTATACAAAATTTCTGTGATATGGATGATAAATGGACTGAGGTCAACGACTGCGGCATTCCAAGTCATAATGTTGACCCTCGACTCCTTAAAAAATACCAGTTGAATTATCGATTCATTCATTTAACGCTCGATGAGTTATTTCGTAATAACGTTGTCGGCCCAAGTGAATTGGCCAGTAAGCGAGTTATATCAGTAATTCGTGATCCGTTGATGAGACAACTAAGCCTCTATTTCTTTTTGAGACGAGGCCGAGAAAAGAGTGTCAGTGAATTTAGACATCTGTTCAAAGAGGGTAGACACGAATCAGATCCATCGAATAGAATACTACAGACAGATTATGCCCGTGTGGGTGATGTTGACTATGGCGATTGGTGGTTATATAATAAACTAGACAGATATGTAGATGCATTTGCCAAACAGCATAATGTAGTACCACAGAATGATCTCCAAAAATTTAAATCGGGGTTTACACCAAAAGACGCTGATTTGATTGATCAATACTACGACCAGAAAACAATGGACGCAGTGAAAAGATATTATGAAAAAGATTTTGAAAAAATTATTGAATTGGAAACAGGACTGCAATTATCATGACAGACGTAGATAGAGGTAGAAGTACAATTGACAAGGCTTATATTCTCAGGGTACCGACTGAGACATCTTATGCCTATGCAAAGACTGCAGCAGAATCTTGCGATAAAGTAGGATTACCGTGGGAATACTTTGAAGGTTTCTATCAGGTAGATCCTAATGCAGCATGGAATTCGATTGGTCTAAAGAGACATATTAATCGAACCACCTGGGTAGCTGCAGCACAACTTTGTACTGCCGGTCACGCGAAGATATGGAAGAAAATTCGTGATAACAAAGAAACAGCTGTGATTCTTGAGCATGATGCAATTATGTTGCATGACCCAAGACCAGTACCCATTCGCAATGGTGAAATTATTGTTCTTGGTTATAAGGCTCCAGATCCTGAAAACTTTGATCACGTGGAATCAGGACCACCAAGATATCTGCGAAGAATTCATGGACACGAGGGGGCACACGCATATGCCATCTCATGGCATGCAGCTAAAGATATGCTAGATGAAATCGAAATGCATGGTGTCGTATCTGCTGTTGATAATATGTACTTTCTTGGTAGCAGGAAAGGTTTCACACAGGTACCGATGGCAATCATGGACCCCACTGCTGCAATTGGTTGGATCCGCGACTCTACGATATGGGAATGTTCTTCTGTGATGAATTATAAGTGGGTTGAATCGTTTGGACAGAACTATAAGGGAGATGGCGCAACTCATCACCCTGTCAACACCACAAAATCGAAATAAAGACTCATTTTATTATAAATATAACAGTTACCTCTATTCAAACAATAAGGCCAAGGGAAAGATGGAACCGGAAGCTAAGAAAAAGAAATCGTCCAAAAAGAAAGATGCTGATGCTATCAAAAGTGGTTCGAAGTATATTAACACGAAACCAGAACTTGATGAGGCAGCCAAATCGGATACTGTTGTAGTATCGTGGGGCAGAATGAACCCCGTAACATCAGGGCATGAAAAATTAGCCCTTAAGGTAGCCTCAGAGGCAAAAGCCAGAAAGGCTGTCCCAGCAATCTATCTTTCGCATTCCTCAGATCCCAAAAAGAACCCCCTTTCGTACGATGATAAGATCAAGTTTGCTCAAGCAGCATTTGGTAAAATCGTTGTAAAATCATCTGCAAAGACCATTATTCAAGTTGCTGCTCAATTGCAAAGACAATATAAGAATATGGTCTTGGTCGTGGGTTCAGATCGTGTGGGAGAGTTTAAAACACTCTTAAATAAGTATAACGGTAAAGACTACACATTTGATTCAATAGAAGTTATTTCTGCGGGAGAACGAGACCCAGACGCCGATGACGTATCTGGTATGTCAGCCTCTAAAATGAGAGCTCTAGCGGCAGATAATGATCTTAATACATTTAAGAAAGGTCTTCCCAAAAGATTACAATCTAAAGCACAACAAGTACTCGATGCAGTGAGGAATGGTATGGGTATCGATGAAGATATTAACGAAGAAATGACCTTAGACGAGGTTATGGATATGGCTCAAAGACGAAAGAGAGCCATCGTCATGAAGAAACATGGCAAGAAGATTGCTCGTGCAAGAGCTCGATCAATGAAGAAAAAGGCTGGAAAGGAGAAGTTAAAAGGTCGTGCTGAAAAGCAGGTAAAGAAGGCCCTAAAGGATAAGTTTGCAAAGGGTAAGAATTACGCTGATCTTTCCATATCTCAGAAACAAGCAATCGAAAAAAAGATTAAGAAAATTTCTGGTGCCAAAATTAAGAATATGGTCAAGAAGAAATTACCTGCTGTAAAAGCGGCTGAGAAAGAAAGAATGTCAAAGAAAATTGACGTTGAAGAATCCTCTAAGTACTACACAGGTGTCGCACAAGATAAGAAAGACGATCGTGAGGCACATTTCAAAAGAAAGACCAAGGTAAATGATGACAATCCGGCAGCATACACTGATGCACCTGGTGATAAAGAAGCTCGAGAAAAAGGAACCAAACCATCTAAGCATACCAAGAGATTTAAGGATATGTATGGAGAGCGCAAGAAACCAGTATCGCAGATGACTCCTGCAGAGAAGAAAGCAGATGCAGAGAGACGTAAAGAATATAAGTCATATCAGAAAAGCAAACGCAATGAGGTTACGGAGGCTTCAAAGAGAGATATGATGCCAAAAAAGCGACCACACATGCTAATGGCTGGAAAGGGCGGAGTTAAATTCGATAATCGCTTTAAGGTCTATAAGGCATGGAAAGAAAAGTGGCTCAAGCAACAGGCTGAATTCGAAAAGGTACTCGTAGCAACCAAGACCGAAGAATTTGATATTATGTCAGAGGTACTTGATCTTGCAGAATCTGTCGAGTTCATCTTTGAGAGTAACCCAGAAAAAGCATTAAAAGATAAGGCTGCAAAATCAGGAATGCCTTATGGAATTTTAAAGAAAGTATTTGATCGGGGTGTTGCAGCTTGGAGAACAGGTCACAGACCTGGCACTACTCCAACTCAATGGGGTCTTGCAAGAGTAAATAGTTTTGCTACTAAATCTAAAGGAACATGGGGCAAGGCAGATAAGGATCTTGCTGCTAAGGTTAAATAGGACATGATTTCTAATTTCAAAAACTTTTACGAATCCGAAACACCAGAACTTGAAGAGGGTATTAATGACCCAGCAATCTTTAAGGCTGTTTTCTTAGCTGGTGGCCCAGGCTCTGGTAAATCATTTGTTGTTGGTAAGGCATCTTTACTTGCACACGGATTTAAACTTATTAATTCCGACCCCGCATTTGAGGCTGCTCTTGCCAAGGCTGGAGTGGATCTCACACCGAAAGGTCTGATGAGCCCTCAGGGTCAGAAGGCCAGAGCAAAGGCAAAGAAATTAACCGGTATGCAATTAAAGCAGGCAATCGACGGCCGACTTGGTTTGGTCATTGATGGTACTGGTAAAGATTACGATAAGATCAAAACTCAAGCAGAGGGCCTAAGAGCTCTAGGCTATGAGGTTAAAATGCTGTTTGTAAATACAGACTTAGACACTGCATTAGGAAGAAATAAAATGCGACCACGATCATTGCCTGACGACCAGGTAATAAACATGTGGAAATCAGTACAAAATAATATTGGAAAATTTCAAGGGTTCTTCAGAAATAGCCTAATCATATTAGATAATTCTAGTGACACTGATATCGAAGCTATTGCTCTGAAAGCATATAAAGACGTGGGTAAATGGGCTGCAAAAGATCCTAAATCACCTATTGCTAAGAAATGGATTTCAGCTCAAAAGAAGGCTCGGGGAATTAAAGAAGAAACATTAGACGAGAAGCTTGATGAAAGAGCCTTTGGTAGCGATAGTACAATGAAGACTATGATGCCAGATCTAGTACGATACCTAGATAGAAAATTAAATGGTAGGGCATACAAGAAAGCCGTTCGTACATTTTTAGATCTTCGCAAAAAGAATCCACACAATGCAGAAAGAAATCTCGTCAAGACTGCCCAAATTCATGATCTTGATGTTAGAGCCTTAGATAAGGTATTTAAAGATATGGTGAAGGATGGTATCATGCCAAAACACCTATTGAATTACCGAGGGTTTACAAAAGAAGAGCATGGAGCCGGAGACGAAGGTACTCCAGAGCTTACAAAGAAGCTTAAGAAAGACACTCCCGGAACACAATCATTTAAAGAATATACACGGAGCAAAAAATGAAAAACTTCACCACATTCATCTCTGAGGCACCGGAAGATCTCTCTGAGGCACCTGGTAAGTACAAGAAAAGAGGCGACAAGGAACTCTATCAGTGGGGTGATATTAACCAAGCACTGATGCAGACTGGAACACGGGCTCCACAGATTTTGGACGTTCTCACTAAGCTTTCAAAGAAAGAGGTTGGCATTCACGAAGAGATTGAAGAAGTAGTTGCCCAGACCTTTGAGGAATTGGAAGAAGCCAAGGCTCCTAAGATTAAGAAAATGGTTATCAAGGGCAATGAGATCTCTGGCCTTAAATCTGGATTGACATCTTATTCTGCAAAGCCAGTTGAGAATAAAGGAAGACTTGCATTTAGAGTGGTAGATGAGTTTGGTGGTTTCGAAACTCTCGATCTAAAGGCATTCGCCAAGAAATTCGGATGAAATCATTCGGCGAACACTCGGGTTTAAAGACAGAGTTTGGTCTCTATGAGGGCATCACTGTTCCGCTCGAGCGACCGATGATTGAATTTCAGGAAGAGAAAGAACCAGAATTAAATTCACCAAAGCGTAGCTCCGGTAAAAAGAAATATGTGGTTTATGTAAAGAATCCCAAAACCGGAAATATTAAAAAGATTGAATTTGGTGATGAGAAAGGTGGTCTTACCTCTAAGATAAATGATAAAGGTGCAGCTGCATCATTTGCTGCAAGACACAGTTGTGATACGAAATCGGATAAGATGACGCCCGGCTATTGGGCCTGCCGATTACCGAAATATGCTAGTGATTTGGGGTTGAAAGGTGGTGGAAACTACTTCTGGTAAACCGTACTTTGATGAACGGGTTGACAAATACAATTTTAGAAGATTTAGTGTTGATGCAGAGGATTCTCATTACGTCTGGCATCGAGACAAAGAATATCGTGAAATTGAAGTAATGCGAGGTAATGGTTGGCAATTCCAATGGCAAAATGCCTTACCCTGGTTACTGGTACCAGGTCAGAAATTTAGAATAGATCCTGGTGAGTACCATAGAATTATAAAAGGTGTCGATGATCTCGTTATTCGAATCACGCCAATAGATAAATAAACTCAAACAAAGATCTTACGGAGATAAAAAATGTCGTTTAAAGATAGAATCGATGAAATGGTACTAGACCTTCTTGAAGGCAAAAAGGTAACCGTTGAAGATGAAGGTGAAAAGGTAGAGTGTCCCAAGTGTGAAGGCAAAGGCTGTGATCACTGTGATGACAAAGGTTATCATATGGCTGAAGCAAAAGCTAATCTTAAGGGATCTGATTTGGTCACTAAGGCCGCGCAGATGCCCGGTGGAAAGGTTCTTATTACGAGATGGCTTACAGGTGAGGTCGGTATAAAATCAGGCGAAATGCACAAAAATTCAATTGACTTTGATGGTGCCGATCTTGTTCATAATGGAAAAACTGTTGTATCTAAAGCACTCACTAATAAGAAAATGAAACTCGACGATCTGCTTGCAGCGCTAAAGAAAGGCATGGGCATGAAAGAAGCATTAGATCCCGTAGGCAAAGAAGACGATGATGTCGACAATGACGGTGATGTAGATTCTTCAGATAAGTATCTAAAGAAGCGCAGAGCTGCAATCTCTAAGGCTGTCAAGAAAGAAGACAAGAAGCAATTCATGTATGCTGCTAAGATGGCAAAAGAAAAGGGCGATGAAAAATTCATGTTCGCCGGTAAAGAATATAAAGTCGAAGATGCTGATTTGGTCGACGAAGATTCATGTGGTACCGTGTCCGCTAGTAAGATCAAAAAGATGGGCAAGGAAATTCGCGCTAGTAAAAAATACTAAGGAGTTACATTATGATTACGTTTTTGAAAGAACTGTTTGCACGATGCTTTGGCACAGACGATCCTAGGGAACCTGTTGTTCCTCCGACACCTCCTGTGCAAGAGAAGCCTGCTCCCAAGAAGAAGGCTGCACCCAAGAAAAAGGCAGCCCCTAAGAAGAAAGCAGCTCCTAAGAAGAAGGCTCCGGCCAAAAAAGAATCATAGATAGTAAACCAAACCCAAGTACATAAAGGAGAATAACAATGGCTTCATGGGCAAAAACGGATAATCTTGCAGGCGCACCTAAGTGGCTTGAAGATGATGCCAACAATACTAATAAGTCCAATGACATTGATAATGCAGTATTAGTCGACGTAACTGAGGCACAAGTTGCGGGTAACCGTGCAAAAGGTCTCAATACACCCGGTTGGAACTTGTATCACACTTATACCGATCAAAATGGTAATGTCCGTCACAAGGCAGAGCCACTTTGTGTATTTAAGGTATCTGCTGGTGATGCTGGTGACCTTGGTGTTACAGGTGTGACTGACGACGCTATCGTTGCTGACTAAAAAGTTTTTTTCTTTATTATGAATTTGACAGAATCGACCTTTCTGCTATACGCTATGAAGCATTACGACAATCCTCAGTGTACTGAGATGACTGAGTTCGAAGAGGATTTGAAACGATTTCAATACCTCAGAAAACTCTTTGGTCGTTACAGACATGAGGATGAGTTAAAAGAAAGGTTGATTCTTAATCATTTAATTGTATTGTATAATGTGTTTGGCCCGGCTGCTACGAATATGCTGTTTATGAAACTAAAAGAGTTTCATGAATATTTAAAACCATTTGTAGTATACCTTAATTATATGCCAAGGATTGTGATGTACGAAGAACTTAACATTAATGCTGATAGTATCTCGTCTGATCAAAAAATAGTAGATACGCTGATAGGGATCTAACATGGTCGTAGACTTATTTTTAGTCTTTCAATTCATTCGTAAACTGGTCACTCCATTCAATAAGTGGCCTGCTTTCGAACAGGGAATTATTGACGAAAAAGGTGATATTCTGATCAAGCGTAAACAATTCACCAAAAAGGCTCAACGACAGGCCTTTGGTGTGTTTGACCAGATGATACTGAATATTAAAAAGCTCTTGGCAAAACTGCCAGGCGGTTCCTCGCGTCTTGGGTCTTATGCAGCTGCATTGTGGCTCATCAAAGAATATAAAACATTCTCAAACGAAAATGTCTTGAACGAGAGCCATACCGACGAAGATTTAAATTTGGCATGTGAAGGTTTTGAAGAGTGGTATTTGAACTACATAGAGTTAGAAGAGGAAGGAGATCCTTGCTGGGACTCTCATAAGCAAGTAGGTATGAAGAAAAAGGGAAACAAGATGGTTCCCAATTGTGTACCTAAAGATGAAGAGGCTCCTGCCAATAACGTGGGTAGTGGTAATATTGCTGGTATGGATGGTAATCACATGTCCAAGGCAGCACAAAAGAGACACAAGAAGAGAACGTTAAAATCGTTCAAAGAAACCTCAAAGGAAACAAAATGAATAGAGAATCAGTATTTGAACAACTAAAAGTAGATGAGGGTGTCGTTTATGAAATCTACGAAGATCACCTTGGATATCCTACTTTCGGAGTGGGCCACTTGGTACTCGAGTCCGACCCAGAGCATGGACAAGATGTCGGAACTCCTGTTACTGAAGAAAGAGTTCGAGAATGCTTTGAACGTGACCTTAACATCGCAATTGATGAGTGTGTTACTCTATACGGAGATGACTGGGAAGGGTTCCCAGGCGAAGTACAAGAGGTTCTCGTCAACATGTTATTCAATCTTGGACGACCACGTCTAAGTAAATTTAAGAATTTTAACGCAAAGCTTATTGAAGGCGATTACGCCGGTGCAGCTCCAGAAGGATTGGACTCTCTTTGGGCTCGTCAGGTTGGTCCTCGTGCCAATAGACTCATGGAAAGATTAGAAGCTGTATAAATAATAAGTTAGTTTAATATAAATCTAAAGGAGAAAATCATGTCCGTTGAAAAAATTATCGCTGAGGCTCTCGCTGAGAATCCAGTCCAAATGAAAGAGGCTTTCGAAGAGGAAGTCCGTACTCGCATCTCTGCTGCCCTTGAAGAGAAAGTCAACGCCAAAGTAAAGGCTGAGATGGACGACGAGGAAGAAGAAGAAAAGGACGAGGAAGAAGCTGAAGAAGATGAAGCTGAAGACGAGTCTGATGAGGACGAAGAAGAAAAAGAAGAGTCCAAAAAGAAGAAGTAACTTTGGTCTTTGATTATGAATAAGTTATACCCTTGGGTTGACGTTTTCTTTAAGAAGTTTTGGACGGGGTTGGTAGTAATCGCTACCGCTCCGTTTCAAGCGATAGCCTGGCTGTGGAAATGGTGGACTGCAAAGCCTACGTTTAAGGTCACAGTCTCGTATGACTCCAAGTTTGGTAACCTAGACGATGTTGTTTATGAACATGTGCCTAAGGTGGTCAAATCTACTTGGAAAGAACTCATCTTCGTCACAGCCGAGAAGAAAACTGTTAACATCAAGGCAAACGGTGGCTTAAATTATCGGATTGAGGAAGAGTAATGTATCAAATATTATTTGTAATTATAATGGCTTTGGGTGGTGCAGCTGGTTGGTTCTATCAACAAAACCAAATCCTCGAGGCCAACAATCTAGTTCTAAAGGGTAATGTCGAAAAGATGGAATTCGCAGTCGAAGAACAGAAGGCTGCAATGGGTGCCATGAAGGAAGCATTTGAGACACAAGCTGCAGCCCTTACAAACCTGTCGCAAAAGAATTCTGAAATCAATGCAGAGAAAGATCGTTATATGGCAATCTTTGCTCGTCACAATCTGGATAAACTTGCTCTTGCCAAGCCAGGTCTGATAACGAATCGAACCAATAAAGCGACAAAAAAGATTTTTGAGGAGATAGAGAATGATAGCAAGAACATTGCTGATCTTAACGACTATAAGCCTGATTAGTGGTTGTTCAGTTCTTGGTAAGTGGGGAATTGGTGCAGAACCAGAGAAGGTAATTCAGGTCGTATCAAAGCCCGTAGAGATTGAAATCATTCAGCCAACAATGCCACGACCACTCAGTTTGGAGAGTCCACAGTGGTATGTAGTCTCAGAAGCCGTGGTACCTAATCTTTGTAAACAGGTACCTCGATTAGATGAGGCAGGTGAGCCAGAACTCAACGAAGATGGCACACCTAAGACGCGTAGACCTAAGGTCTGTGCTCAGGAAGATAAAGAAAATCCAAACTGGCCCGCCGGATATACTTACCTAGATAAATTCATGTCAGATATTAAAGTTGCTACTGGAGGCGATGTCCTCTTTATTGCATCTACAATTAAAGATTATGAATTGATGTCTGGTAACGTTCAAGAGCTTCGTCGATACATTCGTGAACTTGGTGAGGTGATTGTGTACTATAAAGAGGTCACAGTCAAGAAACCCAAAGCCGAAGAAGAGCAAGAAGAAACACCCACACCGTAACAACTTGGTTTTTATATTATGGATTATGTGAATCGCCATGCACTTCACAAAAATATGGATACTGGTTCTCTTTGTATGGACCATGTCGCCAATATGCGCAAAGAATTCTTTTGGGATAACACGTACGAGTGGTTTCACAAGATAAAACCGGGCGATGTGTGTGTTGATATAGGCTCGTGTATTGGTATGTTTACTGCGTTGGCTCTTGATAGTGGAGCCCGTAAAGTTTACATGGTAGAACCTAATAGGGGTCTACTAGAGACAGCTATGAAGAATGTGAGCGATTATGTGATTAACGCAAAGGAATCACCCATCGTACCAGTTCACGCAGCAATCATGAATCAAGCTGATCATATCAATTACATCTATGATGAACAAGAAGCTGGAGAATATCAAAAGCTCACATTTGCAGAATTCATTGATTACTATAATATTGACCACATCGATTATTTAAAAATAGATTGCGAAGGTGGGGAATATGATATCCTCACCAAAGAAAATTTAAACTGGATTTACGAGAATGTGAATTTTATCGCTTTAGAGATACATAGAAGACACACAGATAGTTTTGGTGGATCTGGCTCAAATG
>TARA_Y100000385_G_scaffold104378_1_pt1 | contig 46289 bp, 69 predicted proteins | sample TARA_Y100000385 | Tara Oceans TARA_Y100000385 (sample SAMEA2620980) | marine metagenome | biome: marine biome (ENVO:00000447); feature: surface water layer (ENVO:00002042); material: "saline water (ENVO:00002010), including plankton (ENVO:xxxxxxxx)" | depth 5 m
ATCAAAAGGAATATTTTTTCTAGCAAAGTATTCATCGTTAAATCCTGACACACGATTAAAGTAGTGCATAAAGTCATGATAGAATTCACTATTAGTATCATGCCATAGTTTATAATTAGTATCAATTACTGCCTTGTGGTAATGAAACACTTCCATTTCTTCAGTATCAATTGCATCTGCAATACAATCAAATGCTCCAGCGGTCCACTCGTCCACACTCTGTGTAGGGTTAGGGTCAAGTGTGACCCAGACCATTCCACCGTGTTTTACTTCACAGTGTAGTTGTGGTTCAACGGTTACAATCGGTGCAGCAACTGTTCCAGATGGTCTATTAAATCCATGATTACGGTATGCCTTAACACCATCTTTGGTATTCACTGCAATCACGTTCTGCCCAGCAATTTGCGTTGTTCTATAGTTGCCTTCATTATACATTTCTGAGATATGACACATAGGCACCCAAACCTTACTAAAGATTTGTTCTTGTTCTGCCCTATATACTTCATAGCTATTATAACAATCACTGCTAATATATTCGACTTTTGGTGCGCTAATCCAGTTTTTATGGTTTCTCGGTGCCATCTTCGTCTCCTTCTTTCATTGCTGATTCATAATAAATTATAATTTCATTTTGTTGGTCAATAAAACGTTTAATGTCTGCTATATTAAGTGCTAAATTTTCATAATCTTTAATAGCTAAAGCAACATAAGCTAACTCACCATTTTCTTCTGTAAAATCTTTTACAAATTGATCGTAGTTATCTTTATTAACCACATAAACTCTAGTATCAACTAGCTGGAGTGGTTTGGGTCTCGCTACTACTGGTACTGTTACTTTCTGAGTCTGAGTTACTATCTTGACTTCCTGTTCGGGGATCAGACTGCAACCAGTTAGGAAGAGGCTTGTTATTGCTACTACCAGTGCTCTCCATGAAGTCTCTCCAAAGTTTAGCTGTTGCTCCATTCATTCTACCTTCTAAATTTGCCGCATCTTTAAGTGCATCTGCGAGTAAATCTAATTCTCTTAGTTTTTGACGAAGATTATCTCCGTATGCTTCAGCCTTTTGTAAGTCAGTCTGAAGCTGTATAGTAAGTTGTTGATTTTTCTCTGCTTGTTGAGTAAGTGTTTTAATGCTTTGTTCACTAATCAAAGCAGCTGTCTCTAATTTAGCATTATTTTCAGTTAAAATACTAATACGAGTTTGAGTAGTAGTATAATACCAATAGCCCATGCCTAATATCGCTATTAAAATACCAATTAGAACTTTACTGAGCATATTCGTACTTTTTAAAATGGCCTTTCGATATAGTCCGTAACTCACCTGCTTTTAGGTAGTCTGGTTCATGGGCCAATTTCTGTGACTCTGCCATACCGTCTGGTGGTAAATCATACTCACCAGGTCCTTGTATGCTGCCCCAAGGAGTAGTTCGAATAGGTGATTCAAAGTGTTTTTCTCTACCGTCTCTAAATTTTAGTCTCCAAGATATAACACCCTTTTCAGGTTCCCGTAACACTCTGACTTTGTGGTTCATCGGTGCAAAGTCTGAATACCCGCGATCATCAATCGCATTTTGTGGGCATGCTTTTACGCAGGAGTAACACTCCCAGCAAAAGTTAGGTTCAATATTAACTGCTCGTCTTGTCACAGGATCAATATGCATGATATCTGATGGACAGATATCCACACAATACCCACATCCGTCACAAGCTGTCATGTAAACAAACGTTGGCATTAATTACCCTTTCCTGTGTTTCTGACTCTTTGGAGGCGACTTTTTAGATCCTGAAGGTCCAGCCCAATAGACTTTATTAGCCCAGTAAGCTGCTGACATTTTTCCTTTGGCGATGTTGCGGGCGTGGCGTGCTTTAAAAGATTTTCGTGCCTCTGGAGAGTAGTTATGCCCCATTGAAGAGTCTCCAAAATGTATGACTCGCACTTTATCTCCTTCTTTTGCCAAGACCATGCCTTTTTTCTCTGCTCTGTCTGATCTTCGTGGTTTGTTGAATCCATCAAATGTTTTCCCTCTATAATTAATTTTTCCGCTAGGAGTCCGTTTTAATCCTGGAATCTTTGCCATCTTTATATCTCTTTTCTATCTCACAAATAATTTGCCACTGACGATGTGTCAATTGGGGATACTTTGTCTGAGCATTTATACAACCTAATATAAAAGATTTTTCAGCATCAGTCAAAGCTTGATTATCTAAAAAGTCCTTCAATGGTTTCTTAATTCTTCTTATCATAAATCATACCTATCTACGTCAGTTTCAAAAGAGTAAAGTGTTGTAGTAACTTCTTTTTTCTGTATAACAGAAGTGCGGCGGATAACATTATTAATTTTTGCAGATGAATATGAAAATAAATTAAGAAAATTTCCTTTATTATTATTTAGTAAAACTTTATCATTAGCAAAATTAATAGTAGTTCGTTCAACAGGTTCATGAAAACTTTCCGAAAACCAGTCACACTGTCCAATCTTCTCTCTAAGGGGAAATCCTAGTTCAGTAAAAGCAAGATGTTTTGGTTGAAACTTTTTATGAAATTGCATAATTAAGTCTTTTTTATGTAAATATTCATAGTATTGCCAAAGATGAGTAGAGTAAAAATTAAAAGGAATTTTATAGCCTTTGAATGCGATCTCATTTAAAAATCCTTGTTCAGTTATTACTTTACCAAAACAAGTATTTTTATCTCTTAAATAAAAGAAATGAGCTATTGTTGATAAGATAAAAAGTGAATTTGGATTGGTCTCGATATATTTTTCATACAAAGGATCAAATAGTATACAAGCAACAGTGGCTAATCCGTCAGCAAAATATTTATGCTTAGTAACTAAGTGTCTAACGTCTTCTACAGAAAAATCAGTCTCTATAATATCAACTTCTAAATTATATTTTGCGGCAAACTCTTCGACAAAAATTAATTCTTTTTCAGGTCGTCCCATAAAAGAAGTTTTAAAGTACACATATTTGACGGGTAAACCAGCTTCGGCAAATCCGTAAGCCATCTGATGAGAGTCAATTCCACCAGATAGAGAGCAGACTAAAGTATAATCTTTGAAATCATCAAAAATCTCTTGTGCTTGTAACTGTAAAGCTTCTGACAATGACTTTGGGGTATGAGAGTGTAAAGGGTAATTAGACACATTAAGTTCAGTGCTTACTCCTTCCCAAGATAACCAATTACTTTTTGTTTTTAAAAGATTATTTATCATCTTTTGGAATATCATAAATAAAGGGGTCTAATTTCATTATCTCTTTTTTCTTTTTTTCAAACTCACGATCAAACTTCCACATATGATATCTATCAAGCAACCATTTTAACAACATGATCATTTACCTCCGGGGTTACACAAAGAGTTAATCTTGGCTCTTCGTCTAGATTGAATATGCGATGCTCAACACCGCTCTTAATTATATAACTCATGCCTTCTTTATAAGTATATTTTTTATCATCTTTAAATTCAATAAAACTATTATCAGTTTTAATAGAAGTAATAAAAGAAGGGCTAAAAGTATCTGTATCAGACTTATCAACATGCCAAGGTATTTGATTTTTACCACTTAGTATTGATAAGTACATAGTATTAATTTTTCCTATTTTATTTTGTTTTTTAATAGTCTCAAGCCATTTTTCTATTGTAGGAAAGTGTTTTAACATAGGCGAAGCTACTGAATCATGAATTAAGTCAAAAGATTTCCAATGAGGCACAAAGTACCTTTCTGCAAAAAGATGATTTCCAAGTTTATAGAAATACATCACTCGCTGTACATCAACTCCTTCAAGTTTATGAATCTTGAGCTCTTTGCAGTTTATCAAACTCTGCTCTCCTATTCTTTAACAAAGGTAAAAAAGGTATAGCACTTTTTTCAAAAACAATCGGGTCATCTCCATCAATAGTCATAATAATAGCTACATCTTGAATTCCAGTGCCATACATCTCATTATGTGCGACAGCGTACGCGCAGCCTTGAATGTAGTAGTCAGTGATTTGTTTTTGGTTCTTTTTCTTTTTTGATGTTTTAAAATCAATAATTGTAGGTTTACCTTTCCAAATACCGACCATATCGGTTCTACCTGCGTACCTATATTTATTAGACCAAAGAACTTGTTCTTGCCCCCAAATCTCTTCAACCCCTCGCTCTGTGGCTCTAATTAAATCACGACTCATTTGCCTTACGTCGAGCCTCTGATGCATTAATTCGTCCCATACGTCTTCCCCGTTGAAATAACGTTCTGCAAATTCGTGAACTAAAGTGCCTCGATCTGTCGCTTCTTTGGAAACCCGTGCGGCTTCTTCTTCTCCTACTCGTTCTTTCCATTTCTGTAACCAAGTTTGATCTGAGGTTTTACCTAGAATAGTAGTAATAGATGGATAAGATCCATCAGGTGTATGATAAGTTCTTCCACTAGGTAGGGTATCAGTATCTACCTCAGTTATGTATTTGAACTTCTCTTTCATAATCTTCAACGGTATTGACAATAGGTTTTCCTTTCGCATTTAAGCTTGTATTAATAAGTATAGGATAACCATGTTGTCTTGTTATCTCTAATATTCTCCAAATGTAAGCGTTCTTATTACGACTTATTACTTGAAGACGAGCTGATTTATCGTGAGTAGTAAAATTACCTCCAATAATATCAGCAACAAATAACATATCATAACTAGGCTGATAAATTTTAAACCACGTATCAGCCTCTTCTTCTTGGCATATAGGCGCATAAGGTCTCCACGAATCTGTATCACGCTTTTTAATTTGATTTAGTTTTTCTATATTATCATCTGTGGGGATACATAGCAAGCTTCGATTTCCAAGTGCGCGAGGACCAAACTCTGCTCTACCTTGAATAACTGGGACAATTTCACCTCTGAGAAGTCTAGCAGCTACCTCATCGGGAGTAATTCCGTTATCGTCTTTTACTCCTAGATAAGCATTTTCCCAATTAGGTCTACAGATTAAGGCGGCGGCGCCAAGCGCACATCCAGCATCTCCAGCAGCAGGTTGTATTGCAATAGAATCAAATCCTGAATGCTTTTTAATATTAGTATTAGCTACACAGTTAAGAGCAACTCCCCCTGCATAGGCTAAGTTTTTCATCCCAGTCTCTTCTTGTAACCAGGTAGCTAAAGACAAAAGTACGTTCTCAGTTACACGCTGAACTGACGCTGCTATGTCCCAATCCAAAACGCCGTAACCAACACCACGTTCAAGATTATGCAGTACAGTATAGTCTCCATCTGCGTTCCAATCTATAATTTTTTGATTTATCCAAGGCAGCCACTTAGGTTCTCCATAAGCAGCTGCTGCCATTACTTGAGACTCGTCAGAAAGAGGTTTAAGTCCCAAGAAACGAGTAGCACTAGAGTAAAATAAACCAATAGAGTTTGGATAAAGAAATCTTTTAATCCATTCAATTTTGCCATTTCTATAAACTCCTAAAGATGTTGAATACTTATTTCCGACCGTATCTACTACCATTACCGCGCACTCATACCAATCAGTCATAAGAATGGAACTCATAGCATGAGCTTCGTGATGGTCTACTAAAATAGGTTGTGCTTTAGTTATCTTTTTAATCTCTGATTTAAAATCGGAGTAGGTAGATTCTTCATAAAAAGCAGCAAACTCAAAATCTTCCCACACATTCTGCAACCAAGATATAGTATTGATTGGGAAAGAATTATCATATTTTTTACGAGTAAAGCGTTCTTCGTGAGAAGCCCCTAAAATATGAGTATCTTTTAATGCTGCTGCTGCACTATCGTGGTGATAGCAGCTGACTCCTAGTATATTCATCAAAGTACCTATTAAATATTGAGGTTAAATCTTTTTTAGTTTTACCTAAGTAGTTAGGAGAACTTACAAAATCAACAAAAGCCCATCTGTAATTATCCACTACCGGCTGAATTCTATGAACCATAAAACAAGGAAAATACATAGTTTTACCTGGTTTAGGGTATATTCTTGCTATGATCTTGTCAGGTTCTGGAGCAGAAAAATCTGTTTGTAAAACTCTTTCATTTTTTGGATTCCAAGTACCTATTTCAAAAGGCTTACCTTCAGTAAGATACACAATATGCGTCCAAAAACGACTTGCTCTTGAAGAAGTAAGTCTTCCGTGAGTATAATCTAGATTATCAAAATGCCACTCATAACCTTCACCTGGTTTTAGTAAGATTGCAACTTTATCAGCTACGTCACATCTCCATTGATGGCCGTATCTAGTGTAGTTTTTAGAGCAATAGTCAACTAACTTTGTAGAACTTTTAGCTATTGATTCTGAAAACCCGACAGTAACTGCGTCGGCCCATTCTGGGTCAATGTAATCTTCCATCTATCATAAACCTCTTTAGCAAGTAAGGGTGCGAATGCAAAATGCCCTTTTTGATTCATATGACCTGCGTACCCAGCATACTCACCCTCTTTCTTTGCAAAATCTCTTAAATATTGATTCCATATACAAGGATGCCCTTGTATTAATGGGTCTTCTATAACACAGGGTCGATAAATAGGAACAATCATAAGATTATCTGGAGTACAAGTATTTAAAACAGACAATACGTATAATACATGAGTACGCCAGTACCATTTTAGTTTAGTAAACTTTTTAAACCAAAGTTTCCTAGTCAAGTCTCCCCAAGGATCTTCTGCACCATACGGATAAGGTAATAGATATTTGTGCTCACCTGTGGGATCTGCCCTGTGATGATGCCCTACTAACCAGATGACCTTAAAATCCTTGACAAGTTCGTTTCGTATGATAAAATCAGCTTGAACATCAATACTGGCTCCAGTTTCTTCCCAGCGATTTTTCAAGCCTAGTATGTCAAATACCGTAAAGTTGGCCTCATCATTTTGCATAGACCAAGAATTACCCATAACAAAGATTTCATTATTAATGTACATAGTAACCTGCGGAGATAGTTTTACAAAAGGTGAAGGACTTGAGAGTACTTCTCAAGCATATCCTTATCATCTTCAAAAGTTATTAAAATCTGATAAATTAACTAACCTTTCTCAGAGTGGCGCGTCTGAATACCTTATTACAGCACAAATTGAGGAAGCTGTCAAATTAAAACCTGATTTGATTGTAGTCGGTCATACTAGCGAGTATAGATGGCAAGTATGGGACGCAAGAAACGACATAACTCAAGGATTCATAGTTGCAAACCATGTACTTAAAAATGAAAAGTACTACAGAAACTGGATACTCTCTGAGCAAATCTTAGCTAATCGAAGATCAGAAGATAAAAAACACCAAGCTGCTTGGCACGCAGCAGGAATGTTATATTACTCGGATGAAGAGTTAGTAAGAAGGTTATGGAGTGGAGCAGTATCTAAACAAATTTTGCTGTGCCAAAGAGCTAATATACCTATTATACATCATTGTTGTTTTCCACATCTTCAACCTTACTTATCAGAACTTACAGACGACTATGTAGACTTTCATCTTGATTTTGAAAAACATAAGGACTTTGCCCCTGATAAATCTCATGCAGGCGCTAGAAGTCATTTAACGCTTGCTAAGAAGATCGTCAATATGGTCTGCTAAAAGCTTATGTGCGTACCTGTTAGGGTGTGCGCCATCAGGGTAAAACATATCTGGATTATCATTCCAAAATTTAATTTTACCTATTGAGTGAGTTAAAAGGGCGTCTACACCCACTTTATCCTCTTCAATAAATTGCTCCAAGTATTTTATATCTCCAAAATACTCTGAATCTTTAAAATCAGGATAAAGAAATTCTGTGATGCTAGGAATTTTATAAAAACATTCAAAGTTATCTCTGATACGTTCAATACCTCCTACTAAGATTAACTTATCTTTATATTTTTTTAGGTTTCTATAAATATAGTTATTAATAAAGCTAATCTTGCGAAAGATATGTGGATCTCCATATAGCTCTGGATTTGCATCTTTCTTAAAGTTCACAAAACTTCTCGTAGCACAAGTTTTAACAAAAATGATGTAATCAATCTCATCTAAATCATGTCTCATCTTAAGATGGTCTAGGGCAACTATGTCACCCCAACCAGGAAAAGGACAATGTATAATCTTATATTTATCTGTATAAGATAAATACCTTGAAAACGAGTGGTCTCTCGCATGAAAGTTTATGTCATCGCCTTTAGATTTATCCCACTCTCCTGCAGACCAAGAATCGCCAGTTACGTAGATAGTAGTATGAGTTTTGATAGGGGGAGTATAATGCCCTGATGCATCACGAGCAGGCATCTACCCACTCTTTAATTTCATCCCATTTTTCCTCTTCTTCTTCAAGAGAATTTTTGCGAACAATAGTAGCTACTTTAGTGATAGTAGCGACAGGTAAGCCATACTCAGTTTTAATATCCTTTTTTAGCTCTGCAATAGATTCTCGAATTGATTCCGCTTGAATCATCAAGTCTACGATGCGTGAAATTTCTTTACGTACTTCTTGTTTTAGTGCTGGTTCCATTTTATTCCTCAAAGTTAAAAAGGTTGAAGTCTGTATAATAGCGATCTGCTATTAAACTTTTTTGACTACGACTGAGAGATATTTCCATGTTAGAAACATTAGCTCTTTCTAATGTACAACCATGAGCTTTTAACAAATGTGTTAGGCTAAATAAATCTTCGTCAAAGTCATATATTAATTTAGGTATTATAATAAAATTATCAGAACATAAGAAGCGATAAATGGGTTGAAAATGGTGATTACAGTCTTCTAAATCACGCTCATCGAGTAAATAATGTAAAAAATAATTTAGATTATGAACTCTAGATAAGTTTATATTAGGATCTAATTCTAAACAGCGTTCAGTGTCACGGAGAGCAAAATGTTTATATAAGGCTAACAACCTGCGATAAGGAGAGCGAACAACTGAAATATTAAAGTTACCATTAACTTCTGCATAACTCGGTGTTATGTAAGTTAAGTTTAAGTTGTGATGTATGTAGTAGTAATCAGTAGAAGACTCATCAAATATTTTTTGCTTTGCAAGTGCAGCTTTTACAGCAGTACAACCACATTTAGGGACTGCCCAATAGTTTAATTTATAGTCTGTAAATTGAGTAATGTTAAAGAATTTACTTTTATCGTATTTAATCATTTAAAAAACTCCATAATCGACGTATACGTTCTTCAAAGTTTTTTTGATTGTGTATAAAAATATGAGAACTATTACTTTCTAACTCATCAAATTCTTTCTCAGACATCTCAATTAAACGTCTAGCTTGTATAAACGCTTCTATAATTCTGGTAAAGTCACTCGTGATTTGATCATAAGATTCATCAATCAATGGATGAAAAGACTTATATCCTAACTGACTAAACCATTTTAAAGTATCTTTTTGTCCGACAACTACAAATAATTTTTCAGATGCTACATTTCTCCAAATTTTTTCTGTGATAAGCGGCCAATCTATTACGTTATCTGAAAAATAAGCTTCAACAACTAAATTAAATCTTGTAGCTTCGTTTGCTTTTGAGATGGTGAGAAAATCATCTGTTGTATTATTTTTTGCAGTTTTTAAAGCATCTACTATGACATTGGAGAAATTAGTATCATTGCTTGAATGTTTTAACTGTTCATACAATTCTGGGATAGTATCTCCTTGATAATCTAAGCTGACTAAACCGTATTTTAGTAAATTGTAACGATCTAACAAATAATTGATAAACACAGCTCCCAGATGTTTATCTACTCTTTTGTTAAGCAGTAGATATCTTTTTGATTCATAGCCGTCTATAAGACCATCAATATCTGGGTGTCTTGGGTGTTCATAATCAAGTGGGGGTTTAAATCTAAAAGTTTTATTAGGTTGGTTTAAGTCAGGTAAGAATGTGTCGTGAACGTCATATAAGTGTCTAGAACAAAAGTGTATCTCCAAAAAACTCGGAAAACAGTGATAGTTTACATTATCAATAAATCTTTGATCTGAAATGTTAAGATGAATTCTATCATTTGGATATTGTGAACAGTCTTTTAAAGACTGTACAACTTGTTCCATGTCAGAGAAGTTGACAGGTTCCATTGTGGCGTCTAGTAGTACGATACCTTTACCGTTACGTAAAGATTCTATCACTTTTGGATGTATATGAGTCCATAAACCAAAATCGTCATGATGGTTAGCTATTAAAGTCCTTATTTGAACATAAGGTTCTTGCATTAGGATAGGATAGATAAAAGAATCTACAGTATCAATCTCATTTGGACTGATAATATTTATATCGTCTAAAAATATTTGAAGAATCCACGGAATTTGTCTTTTATATTTGTGACAACGATGAATATCTATTTTAGAATAACCAGTTATCGCAGGAAACCAGATGTTTGGCTTCCATTCATGTTCATATACAAGATTTATCATTATACGATTTTAAAAGTTTCTCTTACTTTTTCCGGTCGTTTACGAATGAGCTTTCGTTGTTGAAGACTGCTCATAACTTCTGAAAATAGTTCTAAGCTTTGGTCGCCAGAAGGTACATACTGATTATTTACAGCACTTTTGATAACCAATTTTTGGTGAAGAATATTAAGGGCGGTGACTAAATTAGCTGAACCAATGATGCGAGAACCTGTAAAGTCTCCTTCAGTGCGAGATCTTACAAGTTCCCAAGTATCGTTTTCCCAGATTTCTCCAGAATCATCATCAAACACTTCAATAGGCATTCCTTGGATAATTTTCCAGACTAATCCTGAAGCTTCAGATAGCTGCATGGGCTTGCTCCCTACGGTCGCAGATTTTAGACACACGCTTTGCGTGGACTTATGAGGCGACCCAATCATCGCGATGTGGATGTTGATAGAACCAAGCTAGTGCAACTCCTACATCACGGCAGACGCTCTGCGAGCGTAGCGCTAAAACAAACTCACGTTTGAACTGTAACCAAGGATTGCGACAGCTTTTAACCGGCTGGAGTTGAGCTAAATCACGCTGGTTCCAATGCTGACAACGCTGTGCATAAGCTGCCTCAACGTTAAGTGAACGTGTTGACTCATCGAGTCTTTTCTCTAATAGTGTGAACAGCTCTTGAAAAGCTTCGCTTTTCTCGCTATCACTCAACTGTGAGATGCTAATGCGACGTGCGTTTCTAACTAAATCACGATATGCGTTCTTCGACACAAGCTTAAAATACATTTTTTATACCTTTATTAATAGCATGGTTTATGGGTAAGTGCAATTCAAAAAATATTATAATAACTACTCATCATAAAGCGGTTCTAACATCTTAGGCGGTAGCGAAAATTTTCCTTTGCTCCAGAACTCTTTCTGAGAATAATAGTAGTTTGAAGTAATTGACCGCCAGTAAGCATTGATACGATGCACTGCACGATTATATTGATCATGAAAAGGAGCTGAATAAATGTCTAACCGATTATGAGCTTCTTCCATCCATTCATGTGCTAACCAAGGATTCCAACGAGCTACATTTTCTGCTTCTTGAATTGTACGTCTCACTGACCAGTCTGAATAGCCTACATTAGTTCCAAAGGGTACGGGTTTAGCGCGTGCCATATTTAACAGTCTCCGTTACGTTATTTAAATGATTATAGTGGTCAACAATGTCTACAACAAATCGAGCTGCAAAGAACTCGCCATGAGTATAAAATAGATCTGTATACTCTTGCATAATGTCGGGGGCATGTTGGTTGAGAAATGATTTAGCTTCTGAGAGGGTTGGTCTTTTGTGCATAGTAGTCCCTTTTTATTGTTATAATGTATTTTATATAAAATTTTGCCAAATAGCAAGGCAAAGATTAGGTTAAAATGTGAAAGTTGTTGACTTGTCATATAATTATTGATACAGTATTGCTATGTATGTAAATGAAAAAACACTTAAGATGGAAATGAGAGAAATGCAATCTACTATAAACGAGGTTGCTAACGATCTTGGAGGAGATATTCGCTATCTTCACCAAGAAATCACTGACCTTCGCAATGAACTAACTATGCTAAGGTCTGACGTAGATGAACTAAAGGAAAAATTAGATGCCAACATATAAAGTAGTGTTATTTGCGGATGAATCTCAACCAACACAAGTACAATACATGAAAAATCAGAGAAAAGCAATAGAAGAAGCAATTCCTGACCTTGTAGTTGAGGAAACTAATCAAAATGATCCTAGACTTAAGAGACACTCTAAGCAGTCCCGTGCAAACCGTCTACCTGCTATGCTAGTACTAAAAGATGATTTTAAAGTGCAGATGAGAAATTTCAAACTAGATAATTCGCAAGTTATCGCTTGGATCAAAGGAATTATGGGAATCTCCTAAATGCCCAAGGCTGTTGCCTTCATACCTCATAAACGAAGAATAGAACGTCATCGAATAGATTATCTTCGTGCTATTTCAGATAATATGGAAGATCCTTACCAAACTGAAGATGGTAGAGAAATGCGAGGAGTACAACTCGCACTAGCTAATAAGTGTACTGAACTGAGCGGTGTTGCTCACTGGCAATTTACAGACTGCTGTACAGATGCTCTCCAAATTTCAATTGCCGCTCTCACAAAACCTAATGACACAGTGATCGTCCCATCTTATGGTTGGCGAGCATTTGCAAATGCAGTTGTATTTATGAATCGACGTATTCGTTTCTGTGATATAGACGCAACAGGCAATATAGATTTAAATCAGCTTGAAACCTTAATTAAAACAACGCAAGCTGCGGCTGTAGTAATTGTTCATAATTTTGGTACAGTTGCACGGGTTGATCAAATAGTAGATATCTGCGAAACTCATGGAACTCATATTATTGAAGATGCTGCTCCTGCCTTTTATATGGGTGAGCCGTACTCATACGTTCCTGGTTCTATGAGTTCTACTGCATGTTTTTCTTTTGACTTTACAAAGTATCCAGGAACGCTCGGCTCTGGAGGCGCTATTTGTACTAATTCAGATGAAATAGCTGAACGAATCTATGAAATTTCAGCGCATGGCAGAGGTAGGGATAAGGCAATACATTGTGCAGGTACAAAATCATATATGGATATGACATCGTGTGCTGTACTCTTAAAAGAAATTGAATTGTTTGAGCAAAACCAGTATAGAGAGCGTCGAAGACAGATTGCTACTTGGTATAAAGACAATCTTCCCTATGGAAATATACCTGGAGAAAATTATGTTTGGGAGAGATATACAATGAGTGTACCTTCCTTTGAAGTTGATGAGGTGCTACAAAAACTTAACTCTGTAAAGTGTCTTGCACGAACATTTTTTAAAGAACCTCTTCATTTGCTACCGTGGCTTAATCCTGAAAAGGATGATTGCTCAAAAACTGTAGAATTTTGTGCTTCTACTATTCATCTACCTTCTCATCATTATTTAACTGATGAGGAACTTGAAAGAATAAAGTCTGTGCTATGAAGATACTAATAACAGGCGGAATGGGTTTTATTGGAGCACACTTAGTAGCAGAATTAGGACAAACTCATGACATAGACATTTTAGACGGTTTTGATGAAAACTACGTAGGCTACAAGTACATTCACAGAGGAACAAAAGGTTTACAAGAAACTAATGAGATTGAAAAACGTCATAGAAAACTAAATCTAAAGTATAGAATTGATTTAGTAAAAGGTAAATTCAATCAATACTATAGAAAATGGAGTTTTGAAGATATTCCAAGAGCAAATTATGATTTAGTACTTAACTTTGGGGCTTTATCAGAAGCTATCTTATCCCAACATTTTCCAAAATTTACTTCAGATTCTATAGTGCAAGGATTAAGTAAAATTAAATTGTACCTTCCTAAGACACCTGTCTTACATATAAGTAGTAGCATGGTTTACGGCACTTGGGAAGGAGTAATTGACGAGCAGTACTCTTTAGGAGCTGTAGACCATTACGGGGACAGTAAAATAAAGGCAGAAACTATCTGCGGAGAGAATGACGTAATTTTGCGACCTATACATGTCTATGGTATGGGAGATGGTAAATTTTCAATCTGGATGAATATAGAAAGACAGATTGCAGCTGCAAAACCTGTTATGGTCGAGAGAGCTGGGTGTATTTACATAGACGATTTCGTTTTAGCAATCAAAAATATTTTAGACAGATGGCGTCCTGGCATTTATAATATTTCATACACATTTACGAGAAACGCTGAAGCACTGACTAATATATATCCAGAGCCCTTTGACGTTCAGTATAAATCAGGACCAACCGGTAAACCAAGAGGGCTGCTAGATAATAGCAAACTAATAAATACATTTGATGTAAACTTAAACTTTACAAATTATGAAGACACTGTGAGAGACTACTATAGAAAATATGAAAATTTTTGTGAGAAACAATGATATTGGAAAAGCGCTTCGCATTTTAAAGAAAAAACTGCATAATGAAGGTGTTATGAAAGAAGTGCGTGATAGGCGACATTTCGTTTCAAGAGGCGAAAAATCTCGGTTAGCTGCTAAAGCAGGGGCTAAACGTTGGCAGAAAAAGCGACAAGATTTAGAAAAACAGTTCATTCGCGAAGAGCGGAATATGCTAAGAAATAGTAGGAAAAACAAACGTAATGTTCAAAGACCTAACAAAGGTTCAAATCAACAGCGAACGAAACGTTACTCTGGCAATCAGAATAAACGATAATCATGTTCACAATTTAGTTTTTACTATTCAAACTTTTACCCATATAATGAGAAAAGATATAAATAGTTGGTATGGCCCCATACATTCAAGAAATTGGTATCTACAAAAGTTTTCAGATCGTGTTAAACTATTCTCAGAATCTTATGAGTATATTTATAGATTTACACTAGAAGAGTGGAATACAGTAGTACAACAATATATAGCAGCTCTACGTAAAAACAATCTTGCATAGTCCTAAGTAGTTTTAATATAATACTTTATAAGTAAGGAGGATTATATGAAAGCTTACAAAGGCACATTTAAAAAGAAAAATGGCGAATCACGTGATATGGTTTTTGCTAGACTATATGATTTACCGCAAAAGTTCCTTGACGAAAAAGTACAAGGAGCAGGTTCTGAGCAAATATATCCAGAAGGTATGGAACTCGTTTGGGATCTAGAAGCAGATAACTTTAGAATTTTCAATTGGAAATCTGTAGATAACGACCCGAAAGAATTTGATATTGACGAAACTCTTTTTAGATAATGAACCTTTTATTCTTGTAGAAACAGAAATTATAAATTTTGAAGAACTTAAAGCAGGTAATATTAACTTAATGTACTACATTATTGAAATACATAATACAGAAAATGATGAAATAGGAGTGGTGACAGAAGAGATTGATGGTGAACAAATTATCAAAAAATTTGATACCTGGTCTAAGGCAAAGGCAATGTCTGGAACACTAAATAGAGATACCCCTGAAAATCTCTCTACTCACATAGTAACCATTAATGAAACTGCTACAAAAGATAAAGAAGTGGATAACGATTGACCATTGTGTTGATCTTGTCGTTGATATAGTATTAATTATATGGGAAGTTATCAGTAGTCCAATACTTATAGCTATGCGTCTTATAAGACACTTTATAGGTGAATGGTTTACTGAAAAAATCAAAGCATGTGTGCGTTGGGTAGTACATTGGTTTGCTCGTAAACGTGCAGTGAGACTAGAAAAAGGACATGGAATATTCCGCACTTATTGGTATCTAATACTACCAAGTCCTTTTATCATTATCGCAATTTGGATGATTACAATGATTAGCATTGGTATAGGGCAAGGTTATAATGAACTTAAAACAACTAAACCAGACAGCACATTATTACAAATTTTTGAATAGAACTAGTGCTTCGTTCGAGGAGTAGTATAATAGACGGACTGGACTCGGGGGCAGTACCCGACGGCTCCACCATAAACACAGGAATAACACATGAAAGAATATATGTTAGTAATTAGTATGTGGGGAAGCGATGGTGCTATAGACCACTATATCGGTCAGATGGCACTACAGCAACCAATGAGTAAATCTCAATGTGAGTGGATGATTGAGAATGAACAGTGGTCTGCAAGTTTTGATAATGAGTATTATTTCTTTGCAAGACACTGCTTCCCAAAAGACTGTGCTGGAAAAGACTCTTGTGAATAAACACTATTGGTGTGTTTATGATGGGGCCGAAATAGGATCGACAGACGTAATAAAAACAATGCCGAGAAGCAGGTGCGCAAGCGACCTTAACCGCAAGAAAACAAACAATTGCAAATGATAATTTCGCAATCGAGGATTACCGCGTAGCGGCATAATCTCACGGGGTATGGCTCCACCTAGCAACAGAACGGGCCTTTACAACTCTTATGAGGATTAAATGTTTAATTTTAATACAACTCCACGTTTAGTAATCGGCGCAAGTAGATTACAGTTCTTAGGTAGAATCCTATCTGATCTCAATGTTAAAAATCCCTTAATCGTAACAGGCCCAAACTTAGTAAAAACAGATATTGTTATTGAGGCACAGAAATGGTCTTGGTCAGAGCATGTATTTTATGACTTAGTACAGGATCCAACGACTCAGAATGTATTAGACTGTGTTGAATACGGAATAAGTAAAGATATAGATGGCGTTATTGGTATCGGAGGCGGATCATCTCTAGACGTAGCAAAAGTTGCCTCTGTTTTATTAAAACAAGAAACCTCACTTGATAATATCTGGGGTGTTGATAACATCTATAGTTCAAGATTACCATTAGTTCTTATACCTACCACAGCTGGTTCAGGATCAGAGGTAACACCTGTCTCAATTATCACAACAGGTAATACAACAAAAATGGGAATTGTTTCTCATAAAATCATTCCTGATGCTGCAATTTTAGACCCTATTCTTACAGTCTCGTGTGGTCCTCAGCTTACCGCGTATAGCGCAATCGACGCAATGGTTCATGCTATTGAATCTTTTACCTCCACAAATCCTAATAATAATCCGTATTCAAAAATGTTAGCGCTCGAAGCATGTCGTTGGTTAGGTAAGTCGACAAAAACTGCTATCCTTGAACCAGAAAATATAGAAGCTCGTGCAAACGTTCAATATGGTGCTATGTTAGCAGGACAAGCTTTCGGTAACTCACCTGTTGCTGCTGTCCATGCTTTAGCATACCCATTAGGAGGACACTATAAACTACCACATGGTTTAACAAATACCTTGGTTCTTCCTGGTGTTTTAGCATATAATCAAGAAGTTACAGATTATTCTCCACTTGCTGCTGCTCTTTTCCCCCATGATGAGGGAGAAATTTTTTACTATAGAAGCGACGTTGTTGAAATAATGTGTAGAAACATCAAAGAATTAGCTGATTTAGCAGGAATTGAAACACAAATGAGCTGCTATGGAATTAGTAGAGATGATATTCCAATGCTTGCAGAAGAAGCAATGAAACAAGCAAGGCTTTTGGTTAATAACCCAAGAGAAATTACACAAGAAATAGCGGAAGATATTTATCAGAAAGTTTTATGATGTATAAAACATATATTCTAGGTAATGGGGGTTATGCCCAAGAATGCTTTGAACAATTTGTACTAGGTAGAGTTGTAGAAGATTTTGGAGGATTTATTATCCTAAAAGAAGGTAAAGCAGTTCTTATTAATGATGAAGGTATTAATAATTTTACTTATCCTAAAGAATCTGCGTTCATCCTGGGGACTGGTCACCGTAAATGGCGTAAAGTATTCTTAAACCATTTATTTGGTTATTATGAACAGGATATTAATCATTTTCCAAATATAGTAGCTAATGAAGCACACTTATCTCAAACCTCTACTCTCGGCATAGGCAATATACTTAATTGTTTTGCTATGACTAATGCTAATGCTTCTTTAGGTAATTTTAATCTTTTAAACTGCTACGCATCAGTACACCACGATGTTAAAATGGGTAGTCATAATATCTTTACTACTTATGCAACTATTCTTGGATACTGTAGTGTGGGAGATGATAACTGGTTGGGTAATGCTACTACTATAACTTCTAATACCAGTATCGGTAACGATAACACTCTCAGTTCTGGAGAGCACTTATTTGAAGACATGAGTACTCGTCAGTTCTTTAAACACGGTATTGTTACAGAGAAACCAGAAAAACAATGATTATTTTCTTTAGAAGTTGTGAAGCAAATTTAAAAGCAGGATCTCTCGGCGATGAAGTTACTGGTGACGGTATCCGTTGGAACGGTAAACACAAACTAGAGATCATTCGTAAATGTTATCTGTCTATTCAGCACGATCTCGATGAACGTGATTTAATTGTAATAATTGACGATAGAACTACTCAAGAAACACTTGATTGGATGAGAGAGAACACCAGAGCACAATTTAGAATACACCCAATAACACCCTTACCTGAGTTAAGAGCTAAAGACCCTTATCCTACTTATCATCCAGTAATGGCTAATTCTTGTCCAGAACTGATGGAACATCTCATCAATGTAGCAGAATCAAATCCAGACGAAATTATTTACATATGTGAGGATGATTATCTACATCTTTCTCATGCTATACCTGCACTAAAAGCTTTATTTAGAACAGGTTACAATGGCTTTTATGCGCCGCAAGATTACCCAGATAGGTATACTTTAGATTCTAGTAGAATTTGCGAGGTTCATATGGGACCGTACGGACATCTTAGGTCTATCCCTAGCGCTACTTTAACAGTCGCGGCTAAAGGTTCTACATGGTTACAATATAAATATGAGCTACTACGGGCGGGAGCTTTTGCAGATGATACTTGGACATGGAAAGCTTTTAAACAAGTTGGGTGCTTATGCCCAATTCCAGGACACTCTACCCACTTACAAGAAGGATGTCTTACTCCTGTTGTAAATTGGGAATCACTTTACGAGTCTATTAACATATGACTTTTATTCTCAAAAAATATCTCGATATAGACTTATTTCAAAAGTATTTAATTCCTGCACAAGAAAGTAATCAATTTACTAACTACGGCAATGCGGTGAGACTACTGGAGGACAGAGCTCGTGAAATGCTTAAGATTGATGATTCTAAAGTAGTTATCGCTACTTCTAGTGGATCGTCAGCTATCTCAGGTATTATCTATGCCATTGATAGAAAAGAAGGCAAGGGTTCTAGAGTAGCGACACAAGCTTTTACGTTTCCGTCTAATGTACAAGGGGGAGCAATAGGAGCTATAGCTGTAGATTTTGACCACGCTCTTAATATTGACACAACTAGTAAGTTTTTAATTGAATATTCTGACTTAGTTATCGTAACTAATTGTTTTGGGCATTTACAGAATATTGATCTTATCTTACAAGCATTGAACAATAAAAATATAGTGTTTGATAATGCTGCTAGTCCTTATTCATTCTGGAAAGGTACTAATAGTTGTAATTTAGGAGTCGCTTCTTACATTTCTTTACACCATACAAAACCAATTGGGTTTGGAGAAGGCGGCTTAATTATTATAGATAAAAAATACGAAAAATATGCAAGGGCAAGTATTAATTTTGGTCTTATGGATGACGAACCTATTAATGACAGAGGAGGGAACTTTAAAATGAGTGAGGTTTCAGCAGCTGCAATTCTTCAATGGTGGGATCAATTTGATATAGATGATCTACAACAAAAATACTTAGATAATTATTACAGTAAAAGATATGAATTTGGGCAAGTAGAAGGAGATCTTTACCCCCATAGAGCTGATGAAAATGATATATTTTTTCCAAATTGTTTTCCCTTTATTCATAGCGAACCAACGACAGCAGCGAATGATGACTTTGAAAGAAAATATTACAAACCAGTTGCTTCTCAACCTATTACTGATGCTTTGTATGATAGAATAGTGTGTTATGGAATAAGTCCTAATGATTAAAATTGCAGTAGTTACTGGTTGTGCAAGTTTTTTAGGAACTGCCTTTACTACAAAACTTCTAGAAAATGGATGGTACGTATATGGCATTGATAAGCTAACTTATGTTGCAAATGATAATATTGTAAAAGATTTTGAGAATAGGTATCCAAAATTTAAATTAATTATTGAAGACATATGTAGTATTAAATGGTTACCAGAATGTGATGTAATATATAATTTTGCTGCTGAATCAGATGTTGATAATGGGAATAAAAATTGCAAAAACTTTATACATTCTAATATAGATGGTGTAAGAAACTTACTAGAGATAGTCAACTCAAGAATTGTTACAAAAGCTAATAAGCCTCTTTTCTTTCAAATTTCTACAGACGAAGTTTATGGCGATTTAGTTAGTGGGACATTCGATGAAAATTCTAATCTTAACCCTTCAAATCCTTATGCAGCTACTAAAGCCTCTGCTGATTTACTGATTAAGACTTGGGCTAGAACACATGGATTAGAATACATTATTGCTAGACCTTCTAATAATTTTGGGCCTAATCAATATCCTGAAAAACTTATTCCTTTAGCGGTCAAACAACTAGCAAGAGGTAATAAAATTAAGTTACACAATCAAGGAAAGCCTATTAGAACATGGACACACTCAGAGGATACCGCAGACGCTTTGTTAGTTTTGTACGAATACGCAGAAAGAAACAAGGTATATAATATATCGTCTGAGTACGAACAATCTAACTTTGATACTGTAAGGAAAATTATTAATTCATATTTTTTAGGCACTATCAAAAGAGAGATACCCGATATCGAAAAACACATAGATTTTTCACACAATAGACCGGGGCAAGATGTCAGGTACGCAATATCTTGTAATCCCTTAAGGACTTTACAGTGGCGACCGCATAAAGTTTTTGACATTGAAATAACTAAATTAGTAGAAAATTATAAAAAAGGATTTATATGGTAATGAGAGTATATATTACAGGAGTAGGTGGCTTATTAGGAAGCTGTTTAGCAAGGTATTTAATAGGACAAGGCCATCATGTAGGTGGAATTGATAATATGATAGGTGGAGTAGAAGGTAATGTACCTGACGGAGTAGATTTTACTCACGGTAATATCACTGATACAAAGTTGATAAAAGAATTGACTGAAGGATATGAAGTAATATTTCATGCAGCTGCTTTACCTTACGAAGGATTAAGTGTTTTTGCTCCTGCAATAGTTACAGAATCTATAGTTTACGGAACAGTATCAGTTGCTTCTGCTGCTTTACACAACAATGTTAGATTACTAGTAAATTGTTCCTCAATGGCAAGATACGGAGACCAGATACCTCCTTTTACAGAAGATATGCCTACTAACCCTGTAGACCCTTATGGGTTAGCTAAAGTTCAGGCTGAACAACACCTTGAAATGTTAAGTAATATACATAATTTAAACTACGTCACAGTAGTTCCGCATAACGTGATCGGGGTTGGGCAACGATACTTTGACCCCTTTAGAAATGTAGTAGGAATTATGATAAATCGCTGTTTACAAGGTAAGCCTATAGTAGTATACGGGGATGGAGAGCAGCAGAGGTCTTTCTCTAACGTAACAGATTGTATTATAGCAGTTTATAAAATTATACAATCAGATAGAGATATTTGTGGACAGGTGTATAATATCGGCCCTGATGATAATGAAATTTCCATTAAGCAGTTAGCATATAAGGTGGGCCATCATTGTGAAAAATATCCATCACTAGAGCATTTTCCAGACAGACCTCAAGAAGTAAAAAATGCATATTGTTCTTCCGGTAAAATTAGAAAAGAATTTAATTATAATGCGGCTATCAAAATGGATCAAACTATTAAAGAGATGGTTGACTGGATCAAACCCCAAGTAAAAGACTTTGAGTATCATTTAGACTTAGAGTTTATTACAGATAAGACCCCAAAAACTTGGACAGATAGGTTAATTTAATGTTGAGTAGTACTGATTGGGCGATATTAGTAACATTTAGAAAAGAATTGGAGGCGTTGAAGGCACTCTATACACACCCAAAAGCAGATATACAAACAGTTATGATTTATATGGAAAAAAGAATAAAAGATATAGAAATGAAACAAAATGACGGTTAAAATTATTACTCCATACGTATTTGAAAACGAAATTAAAAATCATAAAAATACATTCTGGGAACTAGACGTACACTATGAGTGTGATGTTGCCGGTATAGGATGTGATTTAATGTTTCAAAAAATGTGGAATCAATTTCCTAATGATGACATATTTATTTTACACGCTGACATGGCACCTCACCATGACGGTTGGTTTGAGGAGGTGCTAGATTATGTCGATAAATACCCAGAAGCAGGAATGTTTGGTTGTTTGTTATTGTACCCAGCAAAAAACGAGGATAGCGAATATTTCGTACAGTGCGCAGGAGGAAAGTTCACAGACAATCGACCAGATCACTTTGGAAGTGGGCTCATTCTTGAGAACAGGGCAACCTTTAAGGAGCAGCTTGAAACTGATACAGGACAGTACGATTCCACGAGAATGGTCGCCTGGACAACATTTGGAGGTTGTTACCTCAGAAGGGAGTTTCTCAATTCCGTGGGCGACTTTGACCCCTCCTTTGAATGGACATACAACAGAGATGTCGATTACTGCCTGTCTGGAAGAAAAAATGGTTTCAGCATCTATCAGATTCCTGTACGACTCTTCCATCATGAATCCAGAGATACTAAAAGATTAAAGGATGAAAATAAATCAGCTATGGAAATGAGAAACCTAGAGCGTCTGCAGACGAAATGGGCAAACTCAAAATTTTATAAAACGCTGGACAAGGAGATAAAAAGTGAGTAAAGTGTTTATAAGTAAAAAAGAATTAGAAGAAGCGGTATTGCGAAAGAAAAATAAAATGACTCCCTTCTTATTCATTTTTGTATGGTTTTATGCAATTGTTTGTATATTCACACTACTTCCAGTAGTATTTTTGTGGTTTGCATTTACATTATTAATTATCGTTGCGTATTTACCGTTTTATTTTATAGATAAAGTTTTATTTGAGAGGAAAGAGTATGAGTAAACTAAATCACGCATGGGTTAAGGCAGCCCTTGAGCAAGCTGATAATGAAAGATCTAAAATATCTGAACGAGAAAGAGAATTACACGGATTATCTTCAACACGATTGAAATGTCTTATCAATAATCTCTGTGCTGCAGAAAAAACAAACTACTTAGAGATCGGAGTATATAAAGGATCGACTATTATATCTGCCGTCATGGGAAATGATGTTAAAGCTGTAGGTGTTGATAATTTCATGTATGATGAGAGAGAGCCCAGAAAATGGGCTCCAGAAGGTGACATTTGGTATAATGTAAAGTCGCAAATGGAAGCAAACATACAAAGGTACGATCTTCATCCTGAAACCAAAATTCCGGGGTCAATAACTCTTGTTGAAAAATCTTTTGAGGAAGTAGATTGGGTTAAACAACCTAAGTTTAACGTATGTTTATTCGATGTCTCGCCTATAAACCAAAAAGTATATGATGATTTTTTTGAAAAAGTTATAGTCTCTTTAACACAAGAATGTGTAGTAGTATTCACGGGTCAATCAAATTCTCAACACGCTGACGAGCTTAACAAAAGTTTACTTCGTCATCAAGACAAGTTAGACATTCAGTATAGTGAACTAAGAATATCTGGCGGATTAGCCGATGCCACTAGGTATTATAGCGGAGCTAGGATTCTTGGTATTAAGAAAAAGTCAGGATCATTTATCAAAAAACCCACCCCTCCCAAAGCAAATACTACAGCAAAATAATTTATAAGCTTGCATACAAAAGCGCTTGAACTTACGTATAATAAGGATTAACTAAATATGAAAAAGAAGTCGGCAATCAGCCTGATTAGCTATGATGCAAATCGTTTCTTAGCGGATAGTATTAAAAAGTACTATAGTTATGTAGATGAAATTGTTCTCGGTATAGATAAAGACAGAATTACTTGGAGTGGTAACAGCTTTACTATCGATGAAAATGAACTTTGGTCTGAATTACAGAAGATTGATACTGAAGGCAAAATATCTATCATTGAAGAAGATTTTCATAAATCTAAAATAGCAATTGAGAATGATAACTATGAAAGAAATTTTTTAAAAGCTCAATGTAGTCATGACTGGATTTTCTCATTTGATGCGGATGAGATGTTAGTTAATCCTAAAGAATTTTTCTATGATTACTGTCCTATAGTAGAAAACTACTATAATAAAGTTGATATTTTAATGACCTGGGCTACTCCTTATAAGACAGTAGAAGACGAGGCTGGAGAATCTTTTTGTTTATTTATATCTAACGAAGATGATACGCCTTTTTTTGGAGAAAACCAAGGAGTCGTAACCTCAAAAGATAGCACTTACACCTATGCTAGATGGACAGATAAATCAGCAGGAGGAACAGCTAATAGAGTTCGTTCTCCTCTTGTAGCTATTCATTGGAGTCTGTGTAGACCCGATAGTGAATTACATGAAAAAATTAACAATATTGGACATTCTGACATTGTAGAAAAAGATCCTTTTTATCAAATATGGTCTCAGGTAAATATCAATAACTATCACGAACTTCATAATTTTAAAACATCGGGGCTAGGAGAGGCTCAGTGGCCTAAGTTGAGAGCCATTCCTACTAATGAAGTAGAAAATTATGTTAAAGCACACGTTACAGGAGCCTATCAATGAGAATAGAGATAGTAGGAAAATTCTATGATAATCATTCGCTATCAATTATCAATAGAAAATTAGCCATTGGTCTAAGTATGTCAGATAATATAGATGTTTACGTCACACCACTAGATTCATTTGACCCAGCACACAAACTCTTAAAGAGTCAGGCAAAAATTATAAAGAATCTTGAGGCAAAAGAGCAGTCTGAGCCTCCAGAAATACAAATTAGACACTGCTATCCCCCAGTATGGGCTTGGCCAGTACATGAAATGACAAAAGTTATTTATATTCAACCCTGGGAGTATGGAAAAGCTCCTTTTGAGTGGCAATATAAGTTTGAAACCTTTGCTGATGCATTAATAGTGCCAAGTAATTATATTGCATCAGTATTTAAACAAGGTGGTTTAGATCCTGATAATATCTTTGTAGTACCTAACGGTTTTGATGACACTATCTTCAATAAAGAAGAAGCAGATGATCATCCACTTATCAAAAAAGATAGATTTAATTTTGTATATGTAGGAAATACTCAGTGGAGGAAGGGCCTAGATATTATGCTTAACTCTTGGAGTAAAGTTTTTAAAAAATATGATAAAACTACTCTCATCATCAAAGATAATCCTGCAATTTACGGTAAAAATAATGCTATCAGCGAAATCATTAAAATGCAGTATAAAACAGGATGCGCTGAAATTATTTATATTGATGATGCTTTATCAGATAAAGAAATGGCACAACTATTTAAATTAAGTAAAGCTGTCGTACATCCATATAGAGCAGAAGGTTTTGGTATGCATATTCAAGAAGCTTTTGCATGTGGTTGTATTCCTATCGTATCGGCAGATGGCCCAACCGAAGACTTCCTTCCCTCTGATATAGGGTTTAGAATTAATGTAGAACAAAAACCTATAGATATCATGGCGGATAATATTTTTGCTGCTAAATCAGGTGATGCTATGACTATGATGAGCAGTCACTCGTTTGCCAATGAACCTTCTGGACAGCACCTAGAAAAAATTCTACAATATGTGTATCATCATCATGATAAAAACGTTATGTTAGATGCTGTAAATAATGTTAAATTAGAAAATACGTGGGAAAATGTTATAAACCACTATATAAAGGCGATTGAAAATGTCTATTCCAGAAACAAAGTTAACAGATTCAGAAATTGATCAGTTTTTTGCTGATTTAGAAGCTCAAGCAGATAAGGATGAAATATCTCGTCTTGCACAACAAGTGTTAAATAAACACAAAATGCAAGAGCCTACTCTCGAAGAAAAAGTATTATCTGATTTTCACGGTCACGCACCTATAATAGAGTCAGAATACGAAGGGCAGCTTCCTAAACTCACTGCAAAAGCTAAAATTTATATACTCTCTAATCTAGAGCCTGGGCAGATGTTTAGGTTTGGGGTGTCTGGTGGTGGTTGTAGTGGTTTTAACTACCTGTTCGATGTAGCAGAAGAACTTGAAGATGATGATATTAAGTTTTGTGATGATCCCCCCTCTGTTGTTGATCCTGAAAGTATAAAGTTTTTGTATGGAAGCACCATAGATTTAGTTACAAGCGGTATGAATAAACAATTATCAGTAGAAAACCCAGGAGCTAAAGCATCTTGTGGATGTGGGACTAGTTTTGCTTATGATGAAGAGCTTTTGGATATGTACCCATGACAGATTATAATTGGATCACTAAAGAAAGTAAACTTCCTTGGTTGGTCTTAGATATTGACGTTCCTTATAAAGAAATGCACACAGAAGCAGTATCTCTTAGAGAAGAGTTTGTAGCCCACAGAGATCAAGACTACGGAGGTGGGTACAGGCATCAAGGATGGAGAAGTCTTTGTATTCATGGTATAGACGCGTATAAAACTAATCATTATGATCAATACGGTTTTAAAAATAACGATGAAGTCCCTTACTGTTGGACACACATAGCAGAGCGTTGTCCGGTCACTGTAGATTTTTTTAAGAATAAGTTTCCATACAAAAGATATCATCGATTACGTTTTATGTTATTAGAGCCTGGGGGATTTATAACTCCACATGAAGATACTGACCAAAATGTATTATCTCCTGTTAACATTGCTCTCAATACGCCAAAAGACTGTATGTTTAAAATGAAAGGGCATAAAGGCTTTGTACCTTTGACGGATGGTAAGGCAGTGTTATTGGATGTAGGAAATACACACGCTGTATATAATAAAAGTGATGAAGATAGATACCATATTATAGTTCATGGTGTTAAAACTAAAGAATATGAGGATTTGGTAAAACGCAGTTATGCGAAAAATGGGAATTAATAAAAATTACGTTGTAGGCATATATGATGACTCTAAGTTTAGTTTTCATATGTCACGAGGGCAAAAGTTTAAGGAAATAACTGAGTTTTTTACTAGATTTAAATATTTTGGACCTATAGTTGTAGGTAAATCAGTTAATGAAGTTTTAGATAAAGCTTGTGATCACGGTGTTGATTATTGTATAGTCCAATCTGTAGGACATATCATCAAAGATGCTTTCTTTTTTCGTCATATTGAGAAGTGGATAGACAGACAAAACTTTTTTGTAACTGGTCATATAATGGATAAAAATTCAAAGAACTTAAATAATCCAGACGGTAAAGAAGGATATTACGGACTACATAAACAATGTATTTTAGTTAATTTAGATTACTATAAGAAATTTGATAGACCTGTTTTTGGGGATAAAAACTCGACAAAAGATGAAACAGTAGCAAAAGCTAAAAGACATGCTAAGGATATTCATGACGATTATACTCCCTTATCTCTAGCACCTACTCAGGAGTCTACTATTTGTACTCCTCTTGTAGATGGATGGAATTTTATAAATACTAGTCTTGAAAATGGTTTGATAGTGTATAATTTTCATCCCAAAATAAGAGACCATAAACAGTATCTCTATCCTACCTCTAGTGCTGAAGAACTATCTCAACAACTTTCTTGGATTATTAATATTGTAGAATACGCCCCTACTTGCGTATTCTTTTGGAATACAGAAAATTACAAAGATCTTAAATATGTTAGTATGGAAAGACCTATTAAAAAACTATACTCAGTTGCCGCAAGTTTTAAACCTAATATGATACTTAATACTTATGGTTTTGAAGACGACTCAGAAGTAGTATTTTTTGACTATAGCAAGCAAGCTCTCGCATTTAAGAAACTCCTTTTAACCCACTGGGACGGAGAAGACTACCCTGGATTTTTGAGTTGGGCAGAACAAAAATATAGTATTAATGAGACTAAAGGAGCAGAAACAGAGACTAATACTCGACAAGGACTATGGGAACGAGAAATTAGTTGGTGGGGAAATGAAAAAGCTATCAAAGAACACTGGGATAGGTATAAAAAACTAAAGCACGATTTTATTCACGTTGATATTTGTGAAAATCCTGAGTATGTAACATCCCAAATTACCCCTGATGACAATTCAGTGATATGGTGGAGTAATGCATTTCATACAGTTAATGCTCAATACCTAAGAGGTTTACAAGGGGTCACAGATTGTTATAATAAATGGTTAGAACAAATAGCTAATAAAAATGATAGTCTTTACATATTCGGCAAAGACTATTTAGATAAACCAGTAGAGGGTGGCACATTAAAGGAGTACTTAAATGGATATAGAAAGACTTAAATTATTTAAAAGTGAAGAAGACCTCAAGTCGTTTGCTAAAGTAAATGGTTACGGAGATAAAGGTATCGAAAAGCTTATTAATGAGTGGAAAGCAGCCCACGTAGCTCCGACAAAAGAAGTAAAAAAAGGTAAGAAAAAGTTTGGAATCTTAAGCAGTAATGATTATTCGTCCAAAGACTAAACTAGACTTTGATAACAGTTGGTTAAATACTTTAAAGTTTGAAGAGCATTCAGACTATGATTTAGCAGGTCATGTAAGTGCTATCGCTGTCAAAAGTGAGTCGGGAAAAGTATTTGATTTTTATAGGTCTGATCCTCTAGAAATGCCTAAAGATTTTAAATATACTGCTTTATACAACAAGATTGCGGCAGTCAAAAAACTAGCAGACTTTTTTCAGATAGAGACCACTAGAGTAAGAATACATCGACAACTACCTGGTCAGACAATCCCTATGCATACGGATGATAATAATATTAAAGCAACTGATTCAGATCACTACAGGTTAAGAATGTTAACTGCATTATCGGATAGTGAAGACTTTATTTACAGGTTCTCTATAGACAACGAAATAGAAGAATATTCTCTTAAAAAGGGAGAAAGTATTATATTTGATCCAGATAAAGTGGCTCATGGTATGATTAACAAATCTAAAACAGATATCAGATACTGTTTCGTTCAGATATTTAAAGCATACCCAATATCAAGCTGGACAAAAAATTTTATTAACGAAGAAATAACAATAATGCTATGAATAAAGATTTTGGTACAGCTTTTCACAAACCTAATGGTAACGCAGTAAAAGTTACAGTAAACGAATTTAGAGAAAAATTATATCTCCACATAAGAGAATATACTATGGATGGAGATACTGGTCAGTGGTTTCCTACTAAATCAGGTTTTTCAATACCTGCTGATGAAGTCAGTTCACTAATACCTTTGCTAGAAGACGCAAGTGATTTAGTAGCTAAAAGATTCATTTGGAATACACAACTAGAATTAGAATTGGAGAATGATTATGAGTATTAAAGCTTGGAGCGATGAGCAAGAAGTTGAACTGATACATATGTATACTGAAAAAGACGAAAAAGACGTTCATAAATTAGCGGAACATTTCTCAAAAGGTTATAGAAGTGTTATAAGTAAATTGGTTCAGTTAAAAATTTATGAAAAACCAGAAATCTCAGAAGAAGATAAATCTCAAACAGTAAAAGTCATGTTACGAGAATTAGAAGATATTCTAGGTATTCAAGTTGAAGGAACTAATCTCAACAAAAAAGAAAACTTAAGTCAACTTTTAGAAGCAATCAAAAAGAGGATAGAATGAGCGAAAGACATGAAGAATACATGAAACGTCGTATGAGAGAAGAAAATCAATTAGAAGATTTAGCTCATGATAGTAAGTATATTTATGAGTCACCAGATAACGGAAAAACTATATATCAGAGAAATATTGGGTCTACTGAGAAAAATCGCATCGTGAGATCTTGTCCAGAAGAGCAAAAAATATACGATCATCTTGATGTAAAAGTTGCACCTCAACAGAGTTCTGACGGTTACAAAGCATTTACTATCGATGTTAATTATGATAAATCATTATTTCAACCAGCAAAAATAGATTATAAATATAATGAAGATGTTTTACTTAAAGAATTTAAGCAATATATTGATTCTACTTATGAGGAACATTACTCAAAAGACAAATTTCAAGCTACTGAGTTTATCATGGATGGAGGACACGGTACGGGGTTTTGTATTGGGAATGTTCTTAAGTACGCTCAAAGATACGGTAAAAAGGGTACTCATGAAGATGCTCGTAAAGATTTGATGAAGGTTCTCCACTACGCTTTAATGCAACTTTATGTTCATGATAGTGATATTTAGAGATTTTATAAGTCTTGAACTTCCTAATCCTTACTCCCGATGGTGTAGGTAGTACCTATCTACAACGAGCCTTAACAGTATATCTAAACAGTGCGGGGTTAGATTATTGTAATACGCATGAGCTATTGAACGGGCTAGAACTAGATAAAACCAATATGCTGTTTAAGAACTTCGACTTTGAGTATTCACAAAGTATAGGAGAGATTTCTAGCTTATTAGAAAGTAATCAAGCAAATCTTGTGAGTAGGATTGCCCAGTACCACGTAGTTGAAAGACAAAAAGTAAAAAGGGAAAATTACGTCCAATTTTATAAACTTTGTAATAAGATGTACGGGAAAATCATACACTGCACACGAGACCCTTTTGAATACGCACTAAGTTGGGGTATAAGAAAAAATACACAAAAATTAAATGTATTTAGTATAGAAGAGCGTATCAAGACCCACGGCGAAAACATAAAACAAGAGATAGATTTAGAGTTTTTTATAGCAAAACTAAATCAGTACAAAGATTATGATTATTGGGTTAGCGAAAACTTTTATGAGACCGAAAGTGTTGAGTATGACTTACTACACAGTGATGTAGATATTTTGTTGCAAAAGTTAACAGGACATTCACATAAAGTAAAAGATAGATTCGGATCAACACTACAAGACTACAGTTGCGTAAGATATCTAATTAGTAAGTACATGCAAACTAAAGAAAAATATTATTTATTCGATAAAAGTCGCCTCAAAGGAACTGTCGATCTATATAAATTCATAAAAAATTTAGAAAAAAATAAAAAATTACCAAATGGAATCCCTATCAAAATGAATACTATGGCCGATAAGAAAAAACGTATTATAAATTTTGAAGAGGCTAGACTAAGTTACAACAACTGGGCTAAAAACTCTAATCAATATAATATGATATCAAAGCAATTAGTAGATGAACGTATAGCGGTTGAAAGCATACTGTATGCTAATCAATGATTTTAAGTATTTTCATAACAAATCCAAATATCACAAAAAAACTAGTGGGATGGATCATCCCGAAGAAACATATCTACTGCAAGCAGATTGGTATACTTATAATACACAAGATTTTGATTATAAATTTAACACTTGGGCTTTTCGAGGACCAGAGTATGATCAATATGTAGGCAAATCTGTTAATATTTGTTTGGGAGACAGTTTTACGGTAAATGTCGGTGAGTCAATTAATAATAGTTGGTGTAGCCAATTAGCAAAAAATTTTGATATTCCTACACTTAACTTAGGTATGGATGGTGCAGGTAATGATGCTATTAGAATAGTATACGACAGAGCATGCAAAATATTTGATGTACGAGATACTTTTGTGATGTATAGTTTTTTACATCGTCGGTTAGACAATAATTTTAATTTTATACAAGAAAATGCTAAATTACGTGATAACATTAGCTATTTCTTACAACAACGTATAGCAAATGTGTACGAGGCCGCACTACCGTCGTGGTGTTGGTCATTAGTAGAAAGAGCATTTTTAAAACGCACTGGAATCTTTATATACTCTAGTAAGAATAATGAAAAAGTAATCAGCGAAGAAAGAAACCGAGACGGCTTTCATATGAGCAATCATTTAAATAAAATGTACGCAGATTATTTTTATAATCAATGGAAACAAACCAATGACCTTTAGAAATTTAGAAGAATACTTTGCAAACGATTATATCAGTAAGGATGAAGATCCTCACGTAATTGAACTAATCAAAAAATCTTATGGAATTCTTGATGTTGGTTGTGGGGATAATTTATTCAAGAAGTACATTCAAGTAGGGTATTTTGTAGGACTTGATCCATATAATTCAAATGCGGATGAAATGATAGATATACTTGATTTTAATTATCCCGTAAAGTTTGATCTTATTATCTGTTATGGCTCTATAAATTTCTATGACATCAAATGGATTGATGATCGTATGAAAAAAGTATTTTCTCTCCTTGCAAAAGGCGGTACAATTTGTATGAAAGTAAATCCCAATAAACCCTTTGGTAATGGAGTAGTTCTTGATTGGTTTGATAAATGGACTATGCCTCTTATTGAACACTATGCAGAAATATACAACTGCTCTGTAGAGAATATAAGGGACGGCGAACGTGGAAGAATTAAGTTTGACTACGTTACCTGAAAGAATATTTTTTACGGGAGTACCCGGATCTCGTTGGAGTGGTATTGCCAGAGAGATAAAATCTGAAGGTCACTACAACTGCACAGATCGTGCACCCCATCGCGCATATAAACATCACAACAAAATAGGACATACAGAAGCATACTACGGCACAGGTATGGAGTTTGATGTAAGTTTAGATCGTGCAAACTTAGACGCACCTTATAGCAGTTGGGATAGCTCTTTTGGGTGTAAATTGCACATGAGTCATGAATGGACGTACTGCTTTAGAAAAATACAAGATGCTTATCCGCTTGCTTGGATACAGCTGGTATATAGATCCGATTGGGAAAGTTTCATTTGGTGGAAAGAGGCAGGCGGTTTTAGTATTACTTACCCAAATTATAGCTGGTATAGTACTGAAGATGAAATGCTAAAATCCATAAAAGAACAAAACCAATTAATTCTGGACTTTGCACAAAAATATAGAGTACAATGGTTACAACATAATACCCACAATGATATTTTTATAGGAACTTATAAACCGTGATTGAAATGATTGCCTACTTACTGGGTGGGGTATTTTATGGTCTTATAATAGGCATTATACCCAGCGCAGGTGCTACTACAGGTTTGGTTGCACTTTTTGGTTTTATTAGTTATTTTGCGCATGAGCCGTATATGGGTGTGATATTTCTAATGGCAGTAGTTGCAGCAAGTACAACAGGAGACAGTTTTACTGCAATACTGCTGGGTATACCAGGGGCTAACAGTGCGGCTGCTACTATGGTAGATGGCTTTCCCTTAGCACAAAAAGGCAGAGCAGGTTATGCTATTAGTGCTGCGGTCACAACAAGCACAGTGAATGGACTGTTATGGGGTTGTTTAGTTTTTTTACTACTGCCCTGGTACACTAACTTAATCTACATATTAGGTATTCCTGAGCTGTGGGCGTTTGTGTTACTAGCATTTGTCACTGTAGGATTTTTAACTAACCGGTTTTGGTTTCGCACTGTTCTTGCTATTGCATTTGGAATCTTCGTAGGTATGGTAGGTGTTAACCCTGATAACAATGTCCCACGTTTTGGTGCAGAGTATTGGTTCTACTTAGAAGATGGTATACAAATTATGGCAGTTGCCGCAGGTTTATTTGCTGTACCAGAACTTACACGAGGATTGTTTCTTAAACACAGCACTGCAGATGGCGTGATTCGTAAAGGTGAATTATGGGCGGGCATGAAAGCAAGTTGGGAAAATCGTTGGCTTGCACTGCGCGGCGGCTTTATTGGTGCGTTTATTGGCTTGTTGCCTGGACTAGGCGGGCAGATGGCAGATTGGATGGCATACGGTCAAGCAGTTGCTAGTAACCCTAACGAGAAGTTCGGTAATGGTAACATTAAAGGTGTTATAGGGCCAGAGGGGGCTAACAATGCACAAAAAGCAACATCAATGATTACCACTGTGATATTTGGAATACCTGGCGCTAAGTTTGCAGCCATATTAATGAGTCTGTTTATGTATCTAAACATAGAACTAGGCACTCCAGATATTGCAGAAGACACAGAATTATTTGCAAGTATGACATTTGGCTTCCTAGGTGCCACAGTTGTAGTTGCACTGATTTGTATGTTTTTAATCAAGCCAATTAGTAAACTGGCGGCAGTTCCGTACAAATATTATTTTCCTGTGCTACTAGGATTGATTATTTTTACTTCAATGCAGTACACAGGCGGATGGGAAGATCTTGCAATGTTAGCAGTATTTTCTGTAATAGGATTTACAATGCGACACTACAAGTTTAGCAGACCTGCTATGCTAATTGGTTACATACTAGCAGAAAAAGTTGAAGGACTTACGCTTCAGATCACAGGACTCTACACTGTGGAAACACTAATAACACGTCCAATATTTATGTCACTAATAGTGTGCATTATTGGAATATTTATATACAGCATTATTAGAAAAGGAAGAATTGACTATGCGTAAACTCTTACTACCACTAGCACTGATGCTAGGTTTTACAACATCAGCACTTGCTGATTACACAATGATTGTACCACAAAAGCCAGGCGGCGGTACAAGTCAGTGGGCACAAATTGTTGCTACCGAAATGGAAAAGTACTTGGATGGTGAAAAGATTGTTCTCAAGCATATCCGTGGTGCAAGAGACATTCCTGGCTTTAACAAATTTCACAATGAATTACGTTTTGATGATAAAACTATTATGGTAAGTCATGGCGGTAATGGTGTAAGTTTTCTCAATGAACAAGTTGATTACAACTACAAAGATTATGACAGCATTGGACTTATGAATCTTAACATTATTGCTGCAGTGCGTGGAGATCACGATCCATACAGTGACGGCAAAACTAGTTTTAGTGGTGGTAGCGGCAAGATTCCCGAAGGTATTGCAATGACACTGCTAAAGTGTGGCAACCTCCCAAGTACAGATGCATACATTGCTTGTTTTAAAGAACGTGTAAACTGGGTCAAAGGAATGAGAGGCAACGAAAGACGTCTTGCATTTAAGCGTGGGGAAATAAACGGCACTCGTGAAAATCCTGCTGCCTTTAAAAAACATGTGCAGCCAGTAATTGACAAAGGTGAAGCACGTTTATGGTTCCATCATGGCATTCTACAGCCTGACGGCACGCATGCAGATGACCCAAATTATCCCGGTATTCAAATGGAAAAACAGTTTTCAAAAATGTACAAAGCAGATCCGATAGGTGATTTAGCAGATGCGTACAAACTTGTAAAAAGTTTCCGTGATGGACTACAAAAAGCGCTATGGGTAAACAAAGATAATCCTAATCGTGATAAACTAATATCTGCTCTAGAGCAAGTTTCAACTAATCCCGAATCGATTAAGAAGATTCAAAAGAAAGTAGGGAATTATGAGTGGAAGCTAGGTGACGAAGGTAATGCACAAGTTGACACGCTGATGAAATTTGTTACACCAGAAGCTCTGCAAACATTGGTATACTTCAACACTGAGGCTTTTGGTATTAAAGCAGTGTACAAGTCGGAGCTAGTAAAGTAATTGAATGCCAAAAGTATCGGAAGAAGATTTACTTAATCTAATAATAAAAAAACCTGATAAATTCATAATTATATTTTTTAACCCTGGAATGGCAGGGTCATCGTTATTAAGAATATTGATAGGGCATAAAGAGTTATATCACTCTTTTAAAAACTTAGGACAATCTGATTATGATGACCCATTAAGATATCCAGATACTTGGGAAGGTTTTAGTTGTCATTTTCCACACATCCTAAGTATGAAAGAACAGCAAATAGCATGCGCTCACGTGCGTTTTCATACTCCATTTCCGTATGGTAAAAGAGAGGAAGAGGAGGGAGCCGATGAAGATTTTAGAGAATATTTCTCTCTTATAAAGCAAGGAGAAACAGTAGTTCTTAAAACACATAATTTTGAATTATACGAAAAGCTTAAAAAAAGCAAATGCATTTTCGTAAGGGAAGATACTACCCTAGACAGGAATATAAATCAACCAAATATTGGAAACCCTCCTTTTTTACCAAAAGAAGCAATAGTAGTAAGTATAGATAAGCTAATGTCTAAAGATTACGATACTTTTCTCTCTGAATATTTAAAGTTAGTTTTAGAATTTAACCTAACTGCTAGAATCAATTCAGTAAGAGCATTTATATTAATGTGGTTGGAAAGACAAGAAAGAATGAAAAGAAGTCTTTCTTAATGCTTATTTTTTCGATATTATCTTTATATGAATTATAAAGAACTCAAACAACTTATTCAAAAACATAACCTTGCTTATTATGACAACTCAGCGTCTATGATTACAGACGCTGAGTATGATCAGTTATATGACAAACTTGAAACGATGGAAAAGGCACAAGGTTGGCGAGACCATGACTCTCCTACTAAACATGTAGGTGGGTCTGGAGGTAAGATTACGCATCCACATAAGCTCTATTCTCTTCGCAAGGTTTACAATATTGAAGAAGTAGATGATTTTATGTCAGTTAAACTCCCTAAAATTGATGGAGCTAATCTAACTCTTATATATCGTAGAGGAAGACTTCGCATGGGATTAACACGTGGTAACGGTGAGCAAGGCTCAGATGTAACACATCTTATTGGGATGTTGATTGGTGCTCCTATTAAAATAGATACAGAAGAAGATGAAGTTGTACTTAATGGTGAGTGTGTCACTGAAAATGATGTAGAAAATTATCGTAACTATGTAAGCGGCGCACTTGGGCTTGATAGGCCTGGTGAGTTTGCGGAACGAAACATTAAGTTTATTGTTCATGATTGGTTAGGCGTCAATATGAACTACACAACACGTATGAAAATTGTTAAGAACATGGGGTTCTATACTGTTCTTGATGATGAATCTTGGAACTACCCACAAGACGGTGTAGTGTATCGTACAGACTCTTGGGAACAAGAGCGTAGTCTCGGTCACACTTCAAAATATCCAAAGTTTGCAGTAGCTCTGAAAGAACGTGAAACGCAAACAGCGGTGACAATGCTAAAAGCAGTACAATGGACTATCGGACGCACAGGGCAAGTTAGTCCAACAGGTATTATTGACCCTGTAACTCTTGACGATGCGGAGATTAGGCGTGTAACTCTTCATAATATTGGAATTATTCAGGAACACAATCTTGGTCTAGGTGACATGATTGAGATTGAACGCGCAGGCGGGGTAATTCCAAAGTTTCTAAGAGTTATAGAACACTCACTACACAATGAAAAAATTACAAAACTATCTGCTGAAAAGGCCATAGGAGCAACTACAAAGCGAGATGGTCCTAGACTAGTGGTCGCAGATAAGAATAATATAAACACATCAAAAGTTTTAGAGCATTTTATCAAAACTATTGATATTAAAGGATTAGGCCCAGCCTCTGTAAAGAAGTTAGGCTTAACACACCCAGTCGATCTATTTGATGGATTTTGTGACTGGGATAAGCTTGGTGCTAACGGCATCAAAGTGGAAGCTGAGATAGAAAGAACAAAGACTAAACCTTATGAAATTGTTCTTGCATCCCTTGGCATACCTGGACTAGGAAGATCTGCTAGTAAACTTGTTGTTAGTAAGATACCTGCGTTCAGAAATCTAAGAGATATTGAAACCACTTATATAAAAGGTATTGGTCCATCGACAATAGAATCAGTACTGTCTTGGCTTGAAGAAAACGAAGACTGGGTGTTAACCTTGCCTCTCCAACTTGAACAGAATGTGACAGTTGAAGAAGTAGTCGGAACCCCTGCTCGTAAAGTATGTATTACAGGTAAGATGGATATGACACGAGGCCAACTGTCAGATATACTGCAAGAAAAAGGATTTAAAGTTACCTCAACAGTCACTAAAGATTGTTATGCTTTAATAACCGGCGGAGATACTACATCTTCTAAATATAAAAAAGCAGTAACTCTAGGAGTAACCATTGTGGACTATTGGTCAAGCAAAAAGGATGTGATATCTGGTGATTTTTAATATATTTAATAATGACCACGAAAGCAGATGCTGTCACATTTCAGTTGCTTCTCATAAAGTTTTTCTGTAATATCTATATATAAAGTCAAGAGAGACAGTAATCTCTTGGAAACATTCAACAACTAACTAAATGATCGAGGGGATCAACAATATGTCAAAATTTGAATATACTGAAGATATGGTAGCCCGTATGCACGATGTAGCTGCATCAGGTGTTACCGAAGCATCAATCGAAGGTCTTATGACTGAATTCGATTTTCCACGTCGTTCTGTAACTGCAAAGCTTCGTAAGCTTGGTTACGACGTGCCTAAGAAGCCAGGCGCAGCTCCTGTTTTCTCTGCTGATGAGACAGACGCACTTGCTTCATTCTTGAATGATAATTCAGGAAACATGACCGCAGAAGAAATTGCTGAAGGATTTATGAGCGGCAAGTTCACTGCACGTCAGATCAACGGTAAAGCACTTTCATTGGAAATGACTTCACATGTGAAGCCAGCTGAAAAGAAAGTAACCCCACGTACTTACTCAGATGATGAAGAAGCTAAGATCAGTGATATGGTCGAAGGCGGTTCTTATCTTGAAGAGATTGCCGATGCAATGGGTCGTTCAGTCAACTCAATTCGTGGTAAACTGTTGTCAATGGGTCTTAAAGCTCCACAGCGTGATAAGAAGGCTGTTAAGTCAGATCCATATGAGGGTATCGAAGATATGCTCGACCAAACTGTCGAAGAGATTGCAGAATCATTCGACAAAACAGTACGCGGTGTAAAGACTGTTCTTACACGCCGTGGACTAAGCTGTGCAGACTATACTCCGAAAGCTGCTGGCGAGTAATTAATACTCACAATTGTGAATATTAATAAGGGGATGGCGGCAACGTCATCCCTCATCTTTTATGACAGAGAAAACTTTTATACTTGAATCCTTACCCGACGAAGCCTTAGATGCTATACTGTCTCTTCATCCAGAGGCCAAGGACAAGTACTTTTCAAAATTAGCATCTAAGCAGTACCCGAAGATAAATAAAGACTCAGAACAGTTCAAAGATATTGTAGAAACTTTTATTAGTTCATTTTATATTGAAAAATTATACAGAACTAATAGATTCTTTAATGAGAAGTTTACTCCTGTCTACACACAAAGTGGACTTATAAGAAACATTATCGCTGATATTTATTTTACCGATGACGACTTAATCACCCACTAATAAACAACAATCAATTTGCACTCTTCTCTGTTTTTTGTTATTATATACAAAATAACAGGAGATATGTATGGCCGAAATCACAGAAGCAAAAATTCGCCAAGCAGTCTGGATGATCAAAGCAAAAAAGACTAAAAAGTCTATTTGTGAGCATCTAGGTATTGCTTATAATACAAAACGTTTAGATCAAATCATTGCAGACTTTTTTGCTAAAGAAGAGCGTGAAAAAGATTTACGTAAAAAAGCGTCCAAAAAGATTTTTACAAAAGTAGAGAAACAAGCTATCGCTGATCATTATCTAGAAGGTGAAACTCAGTCTGCAATCGCAAAACAATACTACATTACACCTGCACGTGTTAAAAAGTTCTTAATGGAAATGAACGTGCCTATTCGTGCGCGTGGAAAAAATAAAGAAGCAAAAGTAGATCATATTGTTCAAGATCTTGAAGTACGTTTCAATAAGGGTGAGCGTGTATTTCTTGCTGAAAAGAATTGCTTTGCAGAGATTCGTGAAGTATACGACGAAGATTGGTTAGACGCACATGAAAATGGGTTTCAAAAATACATAGAAACATACCCTTTTAAACCAGGACGCACAGGTAAGGCAGGTAGATATTCAGAACCAGCGCAAGGCATTCACTATGAAATATACTGGATGCTGGAAGGTGAAATTTTACCTACACGTAAACTAGATGCCTTCTTGCGTCAGCGTGAAAAAGTAAGTAAAATAATTGAAGAAACGGGTAGAGAATCCTATTTAGTATATCGTAAAGATGACTATGGAGGATATATGAGCGTTACTCGTGATAAACTATTTCCAGTCAAGGCTACTTAATGGCAATTGATTTACAAAAGCTGACTCTGCGTAGATTATTAGATACGCAGAGTAACGATCTATACTCTAAACTACTGAATCAGTATTTCACAGGTATTAATTCGGTTCTGTATGATAAAATCAAATCATTTTATAAAGCTAACACTCGTCTGCCTTCTACAGACGAGATTTTGACGTTGCGTAAAGATGCAGGTCTTCAAGAATATATTGAAAATCAAATATGTGCAGAAGATAATCACAACGAGCAAATTGCGGATGAATTTCTAGTAGCACAACTCCAAGATTATTACATTAGAGATGAGACTATTCATTTTATGGATAAGTTTATTGATCAGATGGATAATATGGAAAAAGTTGAAGTAGTAGATAAATTTCAAAATCATTTGTTACATCTAAACCAAGCCATCCCCCATGACGATGAGCTTTATGATGTCGCGGAACTTGAATTTTTTCCTAGCGAAGACGACTTTAAAATCTATCCTTCAGGATTATCTAATGAATTCGATTCAGTTAATGGAGGATTTGCTACACAAGAGCTTGTAATGCTAGGCGGTCGACGCGGTTCAGGTAAGTCTATTATCTCTTTAAATCTTGCTTTAAATAGGTTCTTGCAAGGAAATACAGTAGCCTTTTTTACGATTGAGATGCGTTATAAAGAAGTTTATGACAGAGTACTGTCGATTATATCTGGCGTACCTTTTCTTGATATTTTTAGAAACCAACTAACAGACAGTCAGAAGATTCAAATGGCTAAGTCTAAATTTGAAAATTTCTACAAACCCTCTGATAAGATAACTGAAATGATTAATGAGTTAGGATATACAAAAGATTTTAAGAACTTTGAGAAAAGAGTTAAAATTGAAAGACCTGAGCTTAAGGACAATAGACTATTTATGATTGACGATGAATCTCTGACTCTTAATCGTATTGATCACTATTGTAATATGTTCTCATCTAAGTACCCGAACTATAATATGGCAGTGGTAGATTATGTAAATATTATTAAACATGACGATCAAAAAGATTGGAAAACACAAATTACTATTGCAGATAATCTGAAATCTTTATCAAGAAAATATGATCTCACTATGATATCGCCTTATCAGATTGATGCTTCTGGAGAGGCTAGATTTGCAAAAGGTATTCTTGATGCGGCAGATCGTAGCTTTAACTTCTTTCCTCCTCCTGAAGATGCAGATAGAGAATTAGAGAGTAAAATATCAATTCATACTACTAAAATGAGAAATGGTAAGCATATGAGTTTTGATGTTCTCATGGATTGGAGTTGTGTTAAAATAAATCCAAATTCTTCTGAGTTAATTAGTGAAAAGCCGCACAATGCCGTAAAATTCGGAACCGATAAGCAAGAAGGTGCTAAAGATTTATGAAGGTAGTTCTGGTAACTGGAGGATTTGATCCTATACATTCTGGTCACATTGCTTATTTTGAGGCAGCGCAAGAACTAGGTGATGAGTTATGGGTAGGTATAAATAGTAATGAGTGGCTTATTAGTAAAAAAGGTAAGTATTTCATGCACTTACGTGAACGAGCTATTATTATAAAAAATCTACGTATGGTTGATCGTGTTATCACAAACTTTGATGACAGTGATGGCAGTGCTAGTGGCGCAATACACAAAGCGTATACCTTAGGTGCAGAACACATTGTATTTGCTAACGGTGGTGATAGAGGTACAGGTAATACCCCAGAGCAGTATGATTTTAGGCACACACCTAACATAGAATTTATATTCGGAATAGGTGGAGAAGATAAGAAAAATTCATCAAGTAAAATATTAAAGGAGTGGGAAAATGACAGCAGCGGCTGAAATACGAAAAAATATACTAACCGATAGGATGGATCAATTACAAGCCTTTATGGAATCTAATCATCACATGAAAAACGAGGAGGGTAATCAAGAAGTTTGGGATCTAATACTTAAGTTACAAAGATTCTGGGGAGCAATGGATGATGAGGATAAAGATTATATAGAAGTATCTAAAGTTGCTGTATTGGAGAGACGTTCTTGGAACTTATAGAATTATTAAATCATAGAGGGATAGAGTATAGAAAAACAAATAATCCTTCAGAGATTCTAATATCATGTACTAGTGGTGAACATATAGATAAATCTCCTAGTTTATCTTATAATTTAGATAAGAACATGTTTCACTGTTGGAGTTGTAATTTCAGCGGAGGCATAACTAAGTTTATGGCTTCTATTGGAGAAACTATAGTACTGGACGTAGATAGTAAACAACCGTATAAAATTAAAAAACTTAAAGATAAATTAAGAAAGATTATAGAAATTGATGATATACAGTTACCAACTGAACGCAAGATCTTTGCGGGAGAATTCAAACAAATTGATGGCAAAACCCTAAAAGAATTTCAAGCTTTTACAACAGATCAGATGGGAATGACAGATTACATTTGCTTTCCGGTCTATCAATTTGGTAAACTTAAGTTCATAGAAGGAAGATTAACAAAGAATATCAGCGGTAAACCTAAATATTATCGTCGCCCACAAGCTGCCGCTGTTGCAGATTGTTTATTTCCTTTAGATAAAGTTAAAAACACTAACTACGTAATCCTAGTAGAAGGTATATTCGATATGCTTAATATGTGGCAACTTGGATATCATAACACTCTTTGTATATTTGGTGCTACTAATTTTGGGCGTAAGAAGTTAGAAATATTAGACAGAATTGGTGTTACAAGAGTAGATATATTAATGGACCCAGACGCTCCAGGTCAAATGGCGGCAGGTAAGATAGCTGACGCACTTGATTCTAAAAACATTTTCTCTAGAAACATTAAGCTACCAGTAGGTACAGATCCCGGCGATTTAAACAAAAGACAAGCGGAGAAATATTTAATATGAATGATGTATGTTTTGTGTTCGCAAGTGCGACAGAAAAAGACCCAGAAAAACTAATTAATAAGTATCTTAAAGGTGTAGACTATGATGTAAAGTTTCTACATTCAGGTAAGAAAGAAAAAATTCTAAAGAAAGATATCGATCTTGATTTGGAAGAATTGAAAGAGTATAAAATACTCTCTCTAGTGGGTGCAGACCCTCTTAAGTATGTTGCAGGGATGACGGGTATTCAAAAATATAATGGAGTGTTTATTGAAAAGAAATACTTACCAATTATGAATCCAAATATGGTTATCTTTAAACCACAACTTGAAGATGATATTGTAAGAGCATTCAATCAAATTCCTAAACTCTTGAGCGGTGAAGGCATTGGAGAACAAGCTGAAAAAGATTATTGTTTTATCGAAACAGAAGAACAGTTTTTACAGTATAAAGAGCAATTGTCAAACGCTAACACTCTTGTTGTTGATATCGAAACTACATCTGTATCACCACATACAGGAACAATTCTAGGTATAGCTATTTCTACTCGACCTCACCAAGGCTTGTACGTATCTATCGATATTGTAGAAAAACACAAACAATGGTTCTTTGATCTTTTTGCTGAACGTAAGTGTATTTTTCATAATTCAAAGTTTGATACTAATTATATGGAAACTGAACTTAATTTTGAATTTCCTGATTATGAAGATACTATGTTACTTCATTATTGTTTAGAAGAAGCTGTTGGGACTCACGGTCTCAAACCTTTAGCCCTACGTTTTACTGACTTAGGTGATTATGAGCGAGAACTCGATGATTATAAAAAGTCATGGGCAAGAAAAAATAAAGTTAAGCTAGAAAACTTTAACTATGGTATGCTACCGAGTGACATTCTTGCCCCTTATGCGTGTAAAGATGCTGACGCTACTTTTCAACTTTATGGTAAGTTCAAACCTTTAGTCGAGAATAGTGAAGAATTTACAAGACTATACGAAAACATCTTAAAACCTGCGACACATGCCATGAAGCGCCTTGAAAAGAATGGTGGTCCTATTAACATTGAGCAAGTTACTTGGTTAGCAGAACAGTATCAAATTGATGTTGAAGAATGTTTAGCAGAAATATCTCAACACGAAGCAGTGCAACGATTTGAGCGTGTATATGAAAAAACATTCAATCCAAATTCTACAATGCAACTTCGTGATCTATTCTTTAACATTCTCAAATTAAAACCATCTAAGAAAACAGACACAGGTGCATATTCTGTAGATAAAGAAGTCTTATCTAATCTAGGACATCCTCTGTCTGAAGCAATTTTGGAGTTACGAGAAAAATCTAAAATGGCGGGGACTTATATTAATAACATTAGAAAAGGAGTAGATAAAGATGGTAGGCTTCGTTCTGGCTTTAATATTCATGGTACTACTTCTGGGCGTCTTTCTAGCAGTGGAAACCTTAACTATCAGAATATTCCACGTGATAACAAAGACATCAAAAAATTGTTCAGAGCACGACCAGGATACAAGATAATTCAATGTGACCTAGGAACTGCCGAGGTTTATTACGCAGCTATGCTCAGTGGCGATCAATTTTTACAGAAAGCTTTTATTGATAAACTTGACTTCCACTCGTATGTAGCTAAACAAATGTTTAATCTTCCAGTAGAAGTAAATGAAGTAAAAAAACAATATGCAGCACAGAGACAGTACGCTAAAGCCATTACCTTTGGTATTATGTATCAAGCAGGTCCAGCAAAAATTGCTGAAACTGTAAATAAAGATGCTAAGGCAGGCGAAGAGATCACGTCAAATCAATCTAAACAGTTTATTCAGAAGTATTTTAATGAGGCAAAAGCTCTTAAACGCTTTATTGATTCTTCTAATAAACAGATTGAAACTTCTGCTTACATATACTCTTTCTTTGGCCGCAAGCGTAGACTTCCAGAAGCAAAATCTCCGAATCGTGGGGTAGCCCAGCACGCAATTCGTTCAGGAGTTAATTTTCTTGTTCAGTCTGTAGCTTCTGATATTAATATTATGGGTGTGATTGACTTGGTGAAGTGGATTGAAGATAATGATTATCTAGAGGTTATCAGACCCTTTACTGTAGTTCACGATTCAATTGTGTCAGAAGTCAGAGAAGATCTTGTTGATGAATATATTAAAAATGCTAAAGAGTGTATTCAACGAGATAGAGGACTTTCTATTCCAAACTGTCCTATTAAGGTAGATTTTGAAGTTGGTCCGAGTTGGGGTGAGTTGACAGAACTATGAGACACTACATCGCTTGGTTTAAAAAACTACATAAACAGTATGGATTCTGGCAAGCTGTAATGTATGCTCATTATAATGCTAAATATTATGATATAGAAGGAAATTATAAGTGATAGTCGGGTTTACATGTTCTACTTTTGATTTGTTACACGCAGGACACGTACAAATGCTCCGTGAAGCAAAAGAACACTGTGACTATCTAATTTGTGGGCTACAAATAGACCCATCTATAGACAGGTCAGAAAAGAATTCACCTATACAAACAGTCGTTGAACGCTATACCCAACTAAAAGCTATTAGCTATGTTGACGAGATAATTCCATACGCTACAGAAGAGGATTTAAAAGATATTCTTCAAATGTATCACATAAACATTAGAGTTCTTGGAGATGAGTACAGAGAAAAAGATTTCACAGGAAAAGAAATCTGTAAAAGGCGAGATATATCACTTTACTTTAATAAACGTGACCACAGATTTAGTTCAAGTGATTTAAGAAAAAGAGTTATAGAACAATGTTCGAGCACATAAAGTTTCCGTTTTTTGGGTTAAAGAAAAAACCGTATTCAGTAGAATTTACTCTGGATAAGATTTTTGTTATCAGAACAGAAGGAAGTCACAAAGAAACTGTCGATGATAAAAATTTAGAAGGTGATTACTTTGCTAGACTCTCTCAATTAGACGTTAGATTAGACTTTGATTGTACTTGTAAAAACATCCAACAACTAGTATATGAAAGACCTAAATGGGGAATGGATGCATGGGCTAAATCTCATGATATGTCAGAATCTTTATTTTGTAAGGCGATCAAAAGAAAAATCGTCAAGACACATGACAATCTTATTTGGTTTAAGTCTATATCTTATCCCTTTAGTATACCAACAGATCAAAAATTAGATCTTGACGAAGAAATGTATGGTATTCTCATCAGTATCAATAACGAGTGGTTCATAAAAGAATTCACTCTTGATGAGGAACAAATAAATAGAAAAATAAGGATATAAAAATGAAATATTTAGAAAAAACACTACACGCACTTATCTTAAGTACTTCCATAGGATTTTGCTCTTCAATAGCTTTTGCAGACTCTATTAACGGGGATGTTATAGATCACTATAAGACCGTAATTAATAAAACTCCATACAATGTAGAGGTTTGTGAGAACGTATCAGTATCAGGAGATAAAACTGGGGATACTTTGATGGGGGCAATTATTGGCGGTGCTATTGGTAATAACGTTACAAAAAATGTTGATAATGGAGGAGCCGTTGGTGCTTTGTTAGGAGGAATGTTAGCACATAATAATAGTGATGCTACTGGTGGAACAAAACGAGTGTGTAAGATGGAGACTAGATATAACGAGTCTTCTGCACAAATCTATTCCCATTCAGTTATTACGTTTTTCTCAAACGGTAAACAGTATAGTTTAAGATTTAATAAGTGAAAACTTGTACTA
>TARA_Y100000385_G_scaffold243724_1_pt1 | contig 46056 bp, 41 predicted proteins | sample TARA_Y100000385 | Tara Oceans TARA_Y100000385 (sample SAMEA2620980) | marine metagenome | biome: marine biome (ENVO:00000447); feature: surface water layer (ENVO:00002042); material: "saline water (ENVO:00002010), including plankton (ENVO:xxxxxxxx)" | depth 5 m
GGCAGTTTTAAATAAAATTAGACAACGTTCTATATTCTTAATCATTGTAATCGCTCTTGCATTATTTTCTTTTATCATTGGCGATATATTTACAAATATGGATTCTTCAGATAAGTCTCAGTCGGTTGTTGCAACCATTAATGGAGAGGATATTGAAAGAAATGCTTTTATGAACCAAGTTGAAAATGTTCAACGCCAATCCGGTGGTTCCGTAACAAATACACAAGCAATGAATCGTGTTTGGGATCAGGAAGTTAGAAATAAAGTCATGCAAACGCAATATGAAGCCCTTGGGATTTCGATTGAAAGAGATTATATGCGACAATTGCTAAAACAAAATCTAGGGTCTTTTGAAGAATTTAAAAATGAGGCAGGTGTGTTTGATGAAGATAAGCTCAACGAGTTTATTGCAAACCTAAAGGCCATTGCACCGGAAACAACGACTCTTAACGGAAGCCCTGTTAATTATGAGGCTTGGACCAAGTTCGAACAAACAATTTCTCAGACCGGTGTTCAGCAAACCTACTTCAATCTTGTGAAATCAGGCGTTATTGGGACCTTGACAGAAGGAGAATTGGACTACCAACTTGAAAATGATAAAGTAGATTTGAAATACGTTCAAATTCCTTTTTCATCTATCCCTGATAGCATTTTGACTGTTAAAAAATCTGATATCAAAAGTTACATTAAAAAATTCCCAAATAAGTACAAAGTAGAAGCTTCCAGAGATTTAGTATATGTTCAATTTAAAGAGGAAGCATCCCTAGAAGACGAACAAGCTATCCAGGCAGAATTAACGTCACTTGTTGAAGATAAAGTAGAGTTTAATGAGGCTGCAAAAGCCAACGAAACAGTCATTGGATTTAAAAACACAGCGGATGTAGAAGCCTTTGTAAATGCCAATTCATCTGAAAAATATACAGATACTTTCGTGTTTAAATCTAGCCTTCCAAAAAATGAAGTGGATGCAATGCTTAGTTTAGATATCAATGCTGTTTATGGTCCCTATAAAGAGGGACCAAACTATAAACTGTCTAAATTGGTCGCTAAAAAAATGATTTCTGATTCTACCAAAGTACGTCATATACTCATTCCTTTTGTAGGCGCTGTTCGTGCGGATGCCTCGGTTACCAATACAGATGCTCAGGCCAAAACAAAGGCAGATAGTATTTATAATATTTTAAAATCAAAGCGTTCAAAATTCAAGAGTCTACTGCAGTTGTCTTCGGATAAAGTCAGTAATGAAAAGGACGGAGTTATCGAATTTGCTTACACAGATGGCTTTGCTGCTGAATTCAAAGCCTATGCATTTGAGAACCCCAAGGGAAGCTTGGGAGTTGTCAAAACCGATTTCGGATACCATGTGATTGAAGTCCTCAGTCAAGGTCCAAAACAACAAGCTTATAAAGTGGCTACCATTGTACAAGAAATTGAACCATCTGTAGCAACTATAGACAATGTGTTTAAGGACAAATCTAAATTTGAAATTGCTATTGCGAATGCGGATTTCAATACAGTAGCCAAAGAGAGTGACTATAAAACAATGCCAGTAAGTAGCATCAAAGTACTTGATGAGTCTATCCCTGGTATTGGACTGCAAAGAGCCATTGTGAGATGGGCCTTTGAAGCGGGTGTTGAGCTTGGAGATTTCAAAAGCTTTAATATTTCAGGTGGCGGATTTGTAGTGGTTAAAATCACAGCTGTTAACGAAGCTGGATTTATGAGTGTTGAGAAAGCCTCTGTTACTGCACTTCCAGAAATTAGAAAAGAAAAGAAAGCTGCCTTAATCTTGGACCGTGTCTCTGCTACTAGCTTAGAAGCAATAGCCTCTGAGGAAGCTCAGACCGTTAAAACTGCTTTGGCTGTTAATATGAAAAACCCTACGCTTTCTGGAGCTGGTAGAGAACCCAAAGTTATTGGTACTGCTTTTGGATTAGCAGAAGGCGCTACTTCTGAACTGGTGGTTGGAATCAATGGTGTTTATGCGGTTCAATTAACCAAGTCAACTCCAGCAAGCGCTTTGCCAAGCTACCAAGCAGCGGCCAATCGCGTTGGTCAGGCAAAATCAAATGCGGTTAATACAAAACTATATAATGCACTTAAAGAGGCTTCTGATATTGAAGATAATAGAGCTGTGTTTTATTAAAAATAAAGAGTCAGAAAAAAAGGGGTTCATTTATGAACCCCTTTTTTTATAAAATTAGCTCTGAGAAAGGAAGTACTGTCGTATAGCCTTTGGCTTTAAAGTATTGCATAGACTTCGCCGTGCCCGTAGCTAGAAAAAAGTCACCTCCCCAAGCCCCTAGACTCTTGACAGCGCCCTTATAATCTGAAAATAAGGCCTTTTTTAAAGGGGGTTGTTCTAAGAGCGAAGCGATGTATGTCTCGTGCCGCTCAAGACAGTTGTTAAATATTTTTAAATCTCCGGCCTGCAAGAGCTCTAAAGTGAGGCTATTAAGCGCTTTGAAATCAATGGATTTATTTTGGGTAGATTTTTTATAAGACGCGATACCCTCTCTGCTGTTTTGTTTTTGGTTTCTATATACAAAAAACAATGATTCTGAAAATGAAGGCTTAAAATCAACTGTTTTAATTAGGGGTTTTCCTGATTTTAATTGGTATAAAATTGCCGAGCTGTTTTGGGCACAAGCAATGTCAAAGCCACTTCCGCCAAATGTTAATTCTAGAAGTTTAAACGCATCTACTTGTGCCCATTGGGCTAAGTTATTGATTAAAGTAGAGGAGGACCCCAACCCCCAATTTTCTGGAAACTCTAATGTTGTTGTTAGTGCGTAGCCTTTATGTGCTTCAAAAAGTGTAGGGTTTAACTGTTGTAGAGCTTCTAAAACTTGTACTAAGCGTACAGCAATATTGGAAGTGTTTTTAGAAGAAATTTTTAAAGCAGTATCTATCATAAATTCAGCTTCAAACCACAGGTTACCTGAGTTAGAAATGCTTTTCCAGTGGATGGTATTATCGGAAGTAGACTCTACTTCTAAGGACTGCCCAAATTTTGTAGGCAATGCGAGAGCTAAAGCACCATCTAAGACGGCATATTCAGCGCTTATTAATAATTTTCCATGGCTGTAAAAGGTTTCCATTAAGTTCTTAGCTTTTCAATTGCTTCCACCACAGCAGTATGGGTAACAGTATTTTTTTTGAAATGCTCAATTAGATGTGATTTTTCAGTTTCAGAAGCCTTAAATTGGTTTAGAATATTAAGAAGGTGCATTTTCATATGCCCCTGTTGAATCCCTGTAGTAGTCAATGACTTTAGGGCTGCAAAATTTTGTGCCAATCCAGCGACCGCTACAATCTCCATTAATTGTTTTGCAGTTGGATTACCCAAGAGTTCTAAAGCTGTTTTCACCAAGGGGTGCAAGCCTGTGAGTCCGCCAACGGTTCCAAGGGCGAGCGGGAGTTCAATCCAAAATTTAAATACGCCGTCTTCAATGGAAGCATGCGTTAGGCTTGCGTAAGTTCCAGACCGTGCTGCATAGGCATGCACTCCAGCTTCCACAGCTCTAAAGTCGTTTCCAGTTGCTAGGACCACGGCATCGACACCATTCATAATCCCTTTGTTATGTGTTACCGCCCGGTAGGGCTCTACTTCAGCAATTTGAACGGCTTGAATAAATGTATCTGCAAATTCCTGCCCAGTATAGGATTCATGACTGCCCAGCGCATCTACTTTACAGCTTACCTCGGCCCGTACCAAGCAATCCGGGACATAATTTGACAGAATACTCATAACAACATCAATCTTTTCCGAACAGCTCTTAAAAAAGTCTGCAATTTGTTCTAGGCAGGAGTTGATAAAGTTCGCACCCATGGCATCCATCGTTTCAAATGTGACATATAATTGGTAGTAATTTTCAAGCTTAGATGTTTTGTTAATAAGCTCTATATCTAAAATGCCGCCACCACGCGCCTCCATATTTTTAGTGATAAACTTTGTTTGTTCGAAAAGCTGTGGTTTTATAGCCCTAAATAATGCGTTCAATTTAGTGGATTCTCCATAAAACATAAAATGAACCTGCCCTACTTTAGTTGTAGAGATTACGTTTGCTTTAAAGCCCCCTCTTTGCATCCAAAATTTTGCGGCATTGCTAGCGGCTGCTACAACCGAACTCTCTTCAATAGTCATTGGAATGACATGAATTTTGTCGTTAATCAAAAAATTAGGCGCGATTCCAAAAGGAAGATAAAAGTTAGAGATGGTGTTTTCAGTAAATTCATCATGCAGCTTTTGTAAGTCTGAATCGGCATTCCAATAACGTTCCAAATTTGCTTTTGCATTGGGGTTGTTTTGAAAGTGATTGCGAATTAACCAATCAATTTTTTCAGCTTTTGTAAACTTTGAAAACCCAGAAACGGAATTCTGCATATGTGTCTATTTTAAAAACACAAAGATACTATTCTTCGTTTTATTATGGAACTTCAATTATTCTTATTGCGTATTTATCTGTTAATATTCACTGAATTCTCCAATTTTTTTAGTAAACTTGACATATAATTAGATTTCTAATGAAAACGCCTATTATCTACCTATTTAGTTGTTTGTTTATGTTTACAGCAACTTCTCAATCCAACTCTTTTTCACTAGATCAAATATGGGACGGATCCTTCAGAACACAGGGATTAACCGCTTTACATTCTATGAATAGCGGCCAACAATACTCTGTTTTAAATTTTGATAGATCTAGTCGTTCCACTTCTGTTGACTTATACGATTATAGCACCTTCTCAAAAGTGAAAACAATAGCAAGCTCTAAAACTATGGAGGCGATTACTTATTTCACAGATTATACTTTTAGCGCGGACGAGCGCAAGTTGATCTTAGAAACCAATACCGCGTCTATTTTTAGGTATTCAGTTTTGGCACAGTATTATGTGTATGATATTCAAACAGAACAGCTTGAATTAATAGCAGAACAGAAAATTCAAGAACCGACTTTTTCGCCCGATGGTACTAAAGTCGCCTATGGTCAAAACAATAATTTATTTATAAAGGATTTGGTTTCTGGAACAACCAAACAGATTACTTTTGATGGCCAAAAAAACAGTATTATTAATGGCATCACCGACTGGGTTTATGAAGAAGAATTTGCGTTTGTAAAAGCTTTTGAGTGGAATGCTTCCAGTGATCGAATTGCATTTATTCGTTTTGATGAAACAGAAGTGCCCGAATTTTCAATGGATTTTTACGGCACTGAACTTTATCAAACTCAATATGTATTCAAGTATCCAAAAGCGGGCGAAAAAAACGCCATTGTATCCCTGCATTTTTATGACTTAAAATCAGATAGTATTTCTGTTGTGCCTTTGTCAAAATCATATACTGACTTTTATATTCCACGAATTAAATGGACCCAGGATGCAGAGGTGCTTTCTGCCCAATACATGAATAGACACCAAAACGCCCTAGACCTTTGGCTGATTAATCCTGAGACAAACCAAGCAAATTTAGTGCTCTCAGAGACAGACCAGGCCTATATAGATATAACCGATAATCTAACATTTTTAGAGGACAATAGCTTTTTGTGGTCCAGTGAAAAAGACGGCTATAACCATCTTTATCACTATTCAAAAACAGGCCAATTAAAAAAACAAATTACTAAGGGGGAATGGGAAGTAACTGCTTATTATGGGTATAATGAATCCGCTAATACTATTTACTACCAATCGGTTGAAAACGGATCTATTAATCGGGATTTATACTCAATCCGACTCAATGGAAAGCATAAGAAACGCTTGTCAAAAGAGCAGGGAACCAACGCTGCCTCTTTCAGTGCAGATTTCACCTATTTCATTAATACTTTTTCCAATGCATACACCCCTACCAAATATACTTTACACGATTCTAAAACGGGTCGATTAGTTAGAAACATCAAAGACAATTCAGCCCTTCTAACTACGTTATCTAATTATAAGTATTCAAATAAAGAATTTAGCACTCTCAATGTCAACGGTAATGAGTTGAATATGTGGCTTCTTAAGCCCGCAGATTTTGATGCTACTAAAACCTATCCACTTTTAATGTTTCAATATTCTGGTCCAGGTTCGCAACAAGTGGCCAACAGATGGAATAATTCTAGAGATTATTGGCATCAATACTTAGCGCAGCAGGGCTATATTGTGGTCTGTGTCGATGGTCGAGGAACCGGTTTTAAAGGCGCAGATTTTAAAAAAGTAACCTATTTAAATCTCGTTAAATACGAAACGGAAGATCAAATTCAGGCGGCCAAACAGCTTGGAGATTTGCCCTATATCGATGCCAGTAGAATTGGTATTTGGGGCTGGAGTTTTGGCGGCCATATGAGTACTAATTGTTTGCTGAAAGGAAATGAGGTATTTAAAATGGCTATCGCCGTTGCGCCTGTAACAAGCTGGCGTTTTTATGATACTATTTACACCGAACGCTTTATGCGAACACCCCAAGAAAATCCAGGGGGTTATGATAATAATTCTCCCTTTAATTATCCAGAATTGTTAAAAGGCGATTACCTTTTAGTACATGGCTCGGGAGATGATAACGTACATGTGCAACACACCATGCGTATGGTTGAGGCTTTGATTCAAGCGGATAAACAGTTTGACTGGGCTATCTATCCCGATAAAAATCACGGAATCTATGGGGGCAATACCACGATGCATTTATATACCAAAATGACTAATTTTTTACATGAAAAATTGGGCGATAAACGACCGAATTAAAATAACTAATAAAATAATTTACTAACTAAAACTAAATTTATGTCAACGACAACGACTACAACTCAAGAAGAATTATTTGGCCATCCTAAGGGATTATATGTGTTGTTTTTCACGGAGATGTGGGAACGTTTTTCTTATTATGGCATGCGTGCTTTATTAGTAATCTATATGATTGCTGAAGCCTCTCATATAGATGGTCCAGGTTTAGGCTGGTCAAAACTTGAAGCTTACCAACTCTACGGTTGGTATGTAATGCTCGTTTATGTCATCTCTATTCCTGGGGGTATTTTGGCAGATAAAGTTTTGGGTCAAAGGCGAACAGTCATGCTTGGTGCGGTTATTTTATGTTTGGGTCATGGAACCTTAGCTATTGAATCAGATTGGGCGTTTTTTACAGGCTTGAGCTTAATTATTTTAGGTGTTGGTTGTTTAAAACCCAATATTTCAACCATGGTTGGAGGACTCTATAAAAAAGGAGATATAAGAAGAGATAAAGGCTTCAGTATCTTTTATATTGGCATTAATTTAGGCTCATTATTAGCGACCTCCATTATTGGAATCGTTGTTGCCAAATGGGGTTGGCATGCTGGTTTTGGTTTGGCAGGAATTGCAATGTTGTTGGGGCTAATGGTGTATATTTACGGACAAAAGTATGTTAAGCATGTAGGAAATAAGCCCACTGCTGATGAAATGAAAAAAGATATTTCTCTCATAAAACTATTTTCAAATATTTTTAACGCCCCTACTCAATTTGGAATTTTCCTTGTATTATTAGCACTTTCAATATATGCTGGTTTTACATTTGAAGGGGTTGATCATTGGGGGTATGGCGCTTTATTTATTTTTCTATCATTTGTTGTAGGCTTATTAATGATGATTTTTAAAAGTTTAGAAACACAAGTACTAAAAGATCGCTTCTTAGTCTTGTTACTTTCTTTTCTGTTGGTCATTGTTTTCTGGGGGGCTTTTGAGCAAGCTGGAGGTTTGATGAGTGTCTATACAGAAACGAAAACAGATCGAATGTTATTGGGCTATTTAATACCAACTCCTATGTTTCAAGGCTTAAATGCTGGGTTTATTATATTGCTTGCAGTTTGGGTTGCAAATATTTGGGCCAAAAGAAAGCTAAAAAACAAAGAAGCCTCTTCCTTGTTTAAAATGGCTTCAGGAACCATCATTATGGGACTTGGTTTTGTGTTTATGATTTTAGCGGTAAGAGAATATGATGCCAATGGCAGTTCAGGGATGCAATGGTTGGTTTTAGCCTATTTATTTCATACCATTGGAGAGCTGTGTTCTTCCCCGGTGTCTTTATCTTTTGTTACAAAACTAGCACCCGTCAAGTACGCCTCTCTTATGATGGGATTGTATTTTGCAGCTACAGGGTTGGGCGGTAAAGTCGCCGGTATTTTGGGTGAGAAGTCTGAACATTTTGGAGAATATACTATTTTTTCAGGGATAGTCATTTTTACAGTGTTCTTTGGGTTATTAGTGATTGCATTACTAAAACCCTTAAAACGCTTAACCCACAATATTGAAGAAAACGAACGCATATTAGAATAAATTAAATAACTATTTACAAGGCAGATAAAATTAACCAATTAACAAATTATGAGTATAGATATCAATAATATGTTCAAAGACAAGGTCTTAGGACATCCAGCGGGCCTTTTTGTATTATTTTTTACGGAAATGTGGGAGCGTTTTTCTTACTACGGAATGCGCGCCTTGCTCGTGATGTTTTTTACCGCCTCACTTTTAGACGGAGGTTGGGGCTGGCCAAGAGAACACGCCTATGCCATTTTTGGAACTTATACTTCACTGGTCTATTTATCCACCTTGTTAGGAGGGTATTTTGCCGACAAAAAAATTGGGTATCGCTACGCTGTTGTGATTGGAGCCTTACTGATGACTCTGGGTCATGGTGCGATGGCAGTTGAAACGCCGTTTTTCATTTACTTAGGATTGACTTTATTGGTATTTGGGAGTGGTTTTTTTAAGCCCAATATGACCTCGATTATTTCCGAAATGTACAAAGGAAAAGACGAGAAAAAAGATGGTGCTTACACAATTTTTTATATGGGGGTCAATGCAGGAGCCTTTTTAGGGATTCTTCTTTGTGGGTATCTCGGAGAGCAAGTTGGATGGCGCTGGGGCTTTGGATTAGCGGGCATTTTTATGTTATTTGGGTTGCTTCAGTTTTGGTTTGCTCAAAACATCTTTGGCAGCATTGGAACCAAGCCAGTTAAAGACCCTGCAAGGTCGTTAGACATTAGTGCAGATGAACCAAAGTTAAATCCGTTTACTTCATTACAGTTAGCACTGATAGCAATTGCAGGAATTTTAGGAATCACCTGGATTTTTAATGATCCTATTTCTAAAATATCAGAGGGTGCTTATAATTTATTCGATTTTAATATGTTCGGAATGGATGGTTCTAATCTTGCAATTCTAACTGCTTTAGGACTCTTTGTTGTCTTGTTGGTTATGAGAATTCCAAACTATGATAAAATTACACGCGATCGTATGTTGGCCGTTATGTTTTTTGCTTTTGTAACTATTTTCTTTTGGGCTATTTTTGAGCAGTCCCCGAGTTCGTTGACTATTTTTGCACGGGATTATACCCAACGCGTCCTTGAAGGAAATTCAGCCTTTGTATTCAAAATAGTCAATACTTTGATGACGATTATTCCGCTAGGGATAATTACATGGGTATTGTGGTTGCTTTTTAAAAAAACATTTTCAAAGTATGCGCTGTCAAATATATTTTTAGCGCTTAGTTTTATTATTATTTGGGCCATAGCAATTTGGATGCTGTCTATTGAGTTTGGAAAAGAAATAGCGGAAGTTCCAGCCTCTTGGTTTGGGGTATTAAATTCCTTATTTATTATAGCATTTGCGCCTTTGTTTTCTAAGTGGTGGGAAAGTAAATACAACCCAAATGCCAACATGAAATATGCTATAGGGATGGTGTTGTTAGGCATTGGAATGGCCTGTGTCGCCATTGGAGCGTCTTCAATTGAACCCGGCGCTAAGACGGCCTCTGTTAGTATGATTTGGTTGATACTCGTTTACTTCTTTCACACCATGGGAGAACTTTGTATCTCCCCAGTAGCCTTATCTTATGTAAGTAAATTAGTTCCAGGACGTATGATTGCAATGATGTTTGGAATATGGTATCTTGCCGTGGCTATTGGAATGAAACTTGCAGGTGTTTTTGGAGAAGCCTCAGAAGGTATTGCACAGTCGGAAGGCCTGAGCTATTTCTTTTGGTTATTAACCGCAGTAGCTGTAGGTCTTGGCGCTATTTCTGCAATGTTATATCCTGTAATTAAAAAGCTTATGCATGGTGTTCGTTAAACATTAAATTAGCTATTAGTAATACAATAAATTAGTTATGAAATTGAATTATTTATTTTTAATATTTCTATTGAGTTATGTGTCTATACAAGCACAATCTATCAATTGGGTAACAATGGATGAGGCTTTGGCACTGCAAAAAAAAGTTCCTAAAGCCATCATGGTAGATGTGTACACCACTTGGTGTGGCCCTTGTAAATTGTTAGACAAAAACACCTTTACCAATAAGGATCTAATTGCATTTGTGAACACCCACTTTTATGCTGTTAAATTCAATGGAGAAGGGAATGAAGTTGTCAATTATAACAGCCAGCAACTTAGCAATCCAAGCTACGACCCAGCCAAGGCCAAACGACGGAACAGTCAGCATCAACTTACTCAGTATTTTGGGGTGAGAGCCTATCCAACAATTGTATTTTTAGGGCAAAAGGCGGAGTTAATTGCGCCCATACCAGGCTATCAGACTCCTCAAAAGCTTGAGTTGTACTTGCAGTTATTTAAAGACGACACCTATAAAAAAATGAATACCCAAGAGGCATTTAATAACTATTATAAGTCATTTAAGCCCACGTTTTCTCCTTAGGCTAAAAATCAATGATAAATGCGCCCTTTTCACTGGTTTGGTGGAAGGGGATTTTTTTTGCTTTACAGCTTAACTTCCAACGTTCTTGATCGCTTTTGTAGTTGCTTCCGTCCCAAATAATTAATTCTGGGCTTAGGCTGTCAATCAGTCGATTTAAATTAATTTTTGGAGATTGTCTTAAAAACACCCAATGTGGTTTTATGCTTTTTAGATAAAAGATTCCCAGGCTGTCAACCACCAAAAGTAACTTATTTTTAATGAGGTAAAGATTTTGTATTTGATCCTCACATTTATTTTTAATTCTCGCTCCAACGCTGTAGTTAGTTATAATACGTTCGTTATCTATTGTTTTTAATGTATGATGAATTTCAAGTTGTTGTTGCGTTTGAAGCCCTATTAAACTCTGTCTTGATTTATGAAAAATGACAAATGAATTTTTCTGAACCCATACAGGAATTAAAACTACTGAAATTTGGAAGCTAAGGACAGCTATTCCCAAAATTAGCATGCTTTTAAATGTTTTTGTATGGTAACAAACAGCGATTAGGTATAAAATTAAGTAACTAAAAATAAGTGCACTGCGATCAAACGAAATACTATCAAAAATAAAGGCCTCTTTGGAGGCTACCCATTCCACAAATCTATTCATGAACTGTATTACCTCCCCTAAAAGCTGTATGAGTATACTGGGTGGCTTTTGAAATCCAATTAGTATTAATGTGATGCCTCCCAATCCTAGCACTAGCATAAGAGCTGGTATGATGACCATATTGGTGAGGAAAAACAAGCCTGGAAATTGGTGAAAGTAGTAAAGGCTCAATGGCAAAACACCAATTTGTGCAGCAATAGACACTTTTAGTAAGTCTAAAAAAAAACTAGCAACTGTATTCCTCAACGTCCAGCAAGCATCCAGTACCGGCTTAATAATAACAATGGCCGCTACGGCTGCGTAACTAAGTTGAAATCCAACATCAAAACAAAATTCTGGCTTTATGAGTAGCAATATAAAAGCTGATATTGCTAAGGAGTTTAGCGGTTTTGTAGGTCGTTTTAGTCCCTGCGCAATAACAAATAGACTAAACATAGTTACCGCCCTAAGTACGGAAGCTGACAGACCTGCAATAATTGCAAAGCTCCATAATACAACTAAAATTAGAGTAATTCGAATAAATTTACCATACCTAAAGTATAATATAGGTCTTAAAATTAATTGAAATAGCATTACTAGAATTCCTATATGGAGCCCTGAAATTGCAAGTATATGAATCGCCCCAGCTTTGGAATAATCCTCATAAATATCAAACGATATATCTTGTCTTTGTCCTAGGAATATCGCTTTTAGAAATGCTATTTCATTCGGTTTAAGGGACTGTTTATCTAGTTCTCTACTCAAGTAGTTTCTGATTTTTACGGCATAGTCTGTTATTGAATTAGGGCTGATTAAGTTAACTAAAACAGTCTCGTCCTTTAGATATATCTGCTTGTAAATACCACGGCGATTGAGGTATTTTTTGTAATTAAATTGATAGGGGTTAAGAGGAGGTTTAAGGGCTTGTATCTGTGTATTAGTCAAAACTCTTTGATTTTCTAAGAAAGGTTTGGTTTTTGAGTCTTTACTTAGATTTAACAAAAGTGTTCCATAAGTCAAAGCAGTATCAATGCGAATAAGTTGTACATAATATCGGTAGTGATAGCGGCTTGGCTTTAATTTTTTAGTCACTTTAAACGCAATTTCAACAGGGGGATTCTCGACTGCGTTTTTTTGATGAATATAGTGTGATTTGGAATAGGTGTCAGCCCGGATTTCAGCTGTAATCAACCCAAGAAAAACCGCGACTGTAGCCACTAATAAAGAAGGCCAGTACAGTTTTTTATTGTATTTTTTACAATAGTAATTGGTTGCTATTAATAAAATAAGGCCCGAGCAAATACCATAAAACATCTGCTGCAGCTCTAGCTCGATTTGCTCATTTATAAAGCAGCCTACAGCGAGGAAAATAGTAAATTTTGTGATGGGATAATTAAGGGCTTCCATAGGCGAAAAGCCGCGTCATTTTTCAATGAGTTAAAGCAGGTTTTAAATTAGGTACTAACAAGGTAGACTTAATTTAAAGAAGAATAGATTAATGCTGCAACTTTTTCACTGGCCCCTGCACCGCCTAAAAGGGTCTCAAGCTCATGATAATCTATAAACTGGGTTTCCCGGCTAGGGCCTTCTAAGATTGAAGTGAGTTCATTTGCCAGTCGCTTCGAGTTAAAATCGCCTTGAATTAATTCGGTAACGGCCACTCTGTTTAGAATTAAATTTACCAATGAAATAAATTTTAGCTTTACCAGTCGTTTTCCAATGGCATAGGAGATCCAGCTGGTCTTATAGCAAACTACCTCAGGAACTTTAAACAGTGCTGTTTCTAGGGTGGCAGTTCCGGAAGTGACTAGGGCAGCATGGGAAACGCTCAGTAAGTCATAGGTACAGTTTTCTACAAAATGCACATTTTTATTTTTGATAAAAGGACTGTAAAATTTTGAGTCTTGGCTTGGGGCTCCGGCAATCACAAACTGATAATCTAAAAAGGCGTTTACAATACTCAACATCACGGAAAGCATTTTATTTATCTCTTGTTTTCGACTGCCTGGAAGTAAGGCAATAATAGGTTTTTTATTTAATCCATAGGTCTTTCGAAACGCGCCTTCATCTACGGGAGTTCGATTGGCTATAGCATCAATAAGCGGGTGGCCTACAAATTCGACTGGCATGGCATGCTTGTCTTCGTAAAATTCTTTTTCAAAAGGAAGAATGACATGCATTTTGTCCACATCACGCTTAATAGCAGCAATACGACTTTCTTTCCAGGCCCAAATTTGTGGAGAGATATAATAATGAGTTTTAAGTCCTTGTTTTTTAGCCCATTTGGCAATGCGAAGATTAAAGCCAGGGTAGTCTATAAAAATTAAACAATCAGGTCTAGAGCTCTTAATGTCTGCTTTGCAGAACGATAAGTTTTTAAAAATAGTTCTTAAATTCATGACCACTTCAAAGAAACCCATAAAAGCCAACTCTTTATAGTGCTTTACCAAAGTACCACCTACGTCTTGCATTAGGTCCCCACCCCAAAATCTAAACTCTGCATTAGAATCTATTTTTTTTAGGGCTTTCATCATATTTGCAGCGTGCAAATCTCCTGATGCTTCTCCAGCAATAATATAATACTTCATTTATAGTTTAATTATAAAAGTTCCAACGGCAATCAATAGCGTAGCGGCTAAAACACCGGCGGCATGTCCATCCTTTTGTTTGCGAATAAAATAAAAGAAGCAAATTAAATTTAGAATTGCCCCTAAACTAATCAGTTTACCTGTAAAATTTTCAGCTGCAGCTGCCTCCAAAACCCCCAAAATACCATCTGAACTTCCAGATGTTTTTGCTATAAGTATCCCCGCTATACACACCCCAATGGTATTTGAAATTAACCCTGTTAGCAGTCCGGAGATAAGTGCTTTTTTATCCATTGAAACTCCAATTATTTAATTCTTGAATATAGTGGTGTGCCGTTAAGTCATAATGCACTGGAACGACGGATATATAGCCATTTTTAAGTGCCCATTCGTCGGTATCTTTCCCTTTGTCTAAATTGTTAAACTCTCCAGTAAGCCAGTAGTAATCCCGTCCCAAAGGAGTTTGGCGTTTATCAAATTTTTCGATCCAATTCGCATGGGCTTGTCTACATACGCGGATGCCTTTTATTTCGTTTTCTAAAAGTTTTGGAAAGTTCACATTTAAAATGATTCCTTTCTGCAGACCCTGAGTTAATACTTGGGTTGTAATTGTTTTGATAAAGGATTCTACTTGACTAAAATCGGCCTCCCAATTATAGTCTAAAAGCGAAAAACCAATCGCAGGAATGCCTTCCATACCCGCTTCAATAGCTGCACTCATTGTTCCAGAATAAATCACATTAACCGATGAGTTTGAGCCGTGGTTTATACCAGAAACACATAAGTCTGGCTTTCGATCTAAGAGCTCATGAATCGCCAGCTTTACACAATCAGCAGGAGTTCCAGAAGTACTGTATTCTGTTTGTGGTCCCTTGTCAATATGTTCTTTCTTGCAGTAGAGTGTGTCATTTATTGTAATGGCATGCCCCATGGCACTTTGAGGCCTGTCTGGTGCCACTACAATTACCTCTCCAATGGAATTCATAACCTTAATCAAATGACGGACTCCTGGCGCGGTGATGCCATCGTCATTGGTAACTAAAATTAAAGGTCTTTTTATCATTCTTTTAGTTGTTCAATTTGTTACAAAAGTACATAAATTGTCGCTCTTTTGGGGGATTTGACCGCTTTAACAAAAAATTATTACTGTTAGATTACCTTGGCATTCTTTTTTCTTTTACATTAGAATATTATTAACTTAGTATCCTCAATCTTTCATTTCTATGAAAAAAAATATCAATATTTTTTTAATCTCAATGCTCATCGCTTTTGCGTCTTGTAGCTTTACCTCCAAGTCATTTGATAACCCTGACAAAGACAAATTGTTAATACAGTTAATTACCTATTTGCTAGAGCAAGGTCATTTTGACCCCAAAGATATCAACGATGAGTTGTCAGCAGGGATTTACAGTACTTTTTTAGAACAAATAGACCCTTTTAAAAGTTATTTCACCCAGTCTGATATTAATGAATTTGCAAAATTTAAAACAGAAATAGACAATCAAATTTTGGCTTATGACGTCAGTTTTTTCAACATTGTATACAAGCGTTTTTTGAGTCGTTTTGAAGAGTCAAAAAAGATATTTTCAAAGGTTTTAAAACAGCCCTTTGATTTTGATTTAGATGAGCAGTATTTTACCGATTACGAAAATAGTGTGTATGTAAATACAAAAGCTGAAATGCTTGACAGATGGCGCAAACAATTAAAATTTTATGCCATATCAAATTATCACGATTTGATAATGGCTGAAGATAAATTAAAAGAGGCAGATCCCAATTACGTTTCTAAGTCTCTATCTGAGATTGAGAGTGAAGCCAGAGCCTCTATCCTAAAAAGAATGACAGAAAATTTCTCTGCTCTTGAAGACCTGAGACGCGATGAATGGCTCTCTGTTTATGTCAATTCAATTGCCGAAGAGTTTGATCCACATACCTTTTATTTTGCACCTAGTGACAAAGACCGATTTGATGCACAAATGTCCGGCAAATATGAAGGCATTGGCGCCCGTCTTCAAAAAAGAATGGACGAAATCACTATCACAGAGCTTATTTCTGGAGGCTCTGCCTGGCGACAAAATAAATTAGAAGTTGGAGATGCAATTATTAAAGTCAGACAAGAGGATGAAGCCGAGGCTGTCAATGTGGTAGGAATGCGATTGGACGATGCTGTAAAACTTATAAAAGGACCCAAGGGAACAAACGTGATCCTAACCCTCAGAAAAGTTGATGGTACTATTGAAGACCTTAGCATTCCTAGGGATGAAATTGAGCTTGAAGAAACCTATGCGAAATCTACTTTCGTTAAAAAGGACGGAACTACATTTGGGGTGATTAACCTTCCTAAGTTTTATATTGATTTCCAAGATTATAACAGTAGAAATGCAGCTAAAGATGTCAAAACTGAAATTGAGCGTTTGAAAGCAGAAGGTATAGAGGGCTTAGTGCTTGATTTGAGAAATAATGGAGGTGGTTCTTTAAAAACGGTTGTTGATATCGGCGGCTTATTTATTGAAGAAGGCCCTATTGTACAAGTTCGCTCCACCGGAGAGGATAAAGAAGTTTTAAAAGATAAAGAACGCGCCATTGATTGGGAAGGTCCACTTGTAATTTTGGTTAACGAATTATCGGCCTCAGCTTCTGAAATTTTGGCGGCAGCCATGCAAGATTACGAACGTGCCATCGTCATAGGAAGCAAGCAAACTTATGGAAAGGGAACAGTTCAAAATATAATAGATTTAAACCGAATGGTTCGGAGCAATACTAACGGAGATATGGGAGCCTTTAAATTTACAACTCAAAAATACTATCGTATTAATGGGGGTTCAACCCAACTTGAAGGTGTGAAAAGCGATGTCGTTGTTCCAGGCCGATTTAGTTATATAGATATGGGCGAAAAAGACCAGGATAACCCCTTAGTATGGGATGAAATAGAACCCGCTACTTACACCGTCTGGGAAAGACCTTTCGATTATGAAACCATTATTTTGAACAGTAAAAAACGATTGAATTCTAGTACAGAAATAAAACTTATTGACGACAATGCACGTTGGATTAAATCCATTAGAGATCAATCCATTTATGAGCTTAATATTGAGAAATATGCTCAAAATATTGAAATTCGAGAAAAAGAGTCCAAGCGTTTTGATGATTTATTAGACTACCAAACCGACCTTAAGTTCCAATCTTTGCCTTATGAGTTGCCGATAATGGAACAAGACACTGTTTATAAAACGAACAGAACCCGCTGGTATGAAAACTTGAGTAAGGATATTTATATGGAGGAGGCTCTGAATGTTTTAGGGGATATTAAGAACTCTTATCAAACTCAGCATACAGCGCAGCTAAAAGAATAATTTAAAAATGCATAAAACGGGATTAGCCAGTTTAGCGCTTCAAAAATTCAAAAAAAACTTTTGGGGTGTTTCAAGCTTTTGGTTCATAGTTTTTATGGCATTTATTTCACTTTTCGCCTATGTGTTAGCGCCTGATAATTCCCAGTTTGCCAATCAAATGCATTTGTCAATTCATTCCAAAAAACCTGGCTTTTGTGTTAAAATGCTCGTTGTTCCCAGTACTTTAATAGTCCATCAATCTTTTTTTGACAGGGTGTTTTTTGGGGATAAAACACCTGATTTAGAAATTCCGGTTTCAAGCTACCAATTGAAGCCTCATAACATTCTGTATACAGACTATGCGTCTGAGGGTCTTAAGGGTTTAGAGAAATCAATAGATTTCACTTCAGATATGACTATTTCATCACGCCCATATATCACAGAACGCAGCTTTTATTTTGGCACCGATAAGTACGGACGTGACCTATTAAGTCGAATTCTTGTAGGGGCTCGTATTTCATTTTCAATTGGTTTTGTAGCTGTTTTTATATCTTTAGTAATAGGATTATTATTGGGCAGTATAGCGGGTTATTTTGGAGGTAGATGGGATGCGCTTATTATGTGGTTCATTAATGTGACTTGGTCCATTCCCACCTTGCTTCTTGTGATCGCCATTACACTCGCTTTAGGTAAAGGTTTTTGGCAAGTGTTTATAGCAGTTGGACTCACGATGTGGGTTGAAGTTGCAAGATTAGTAAGAGGGCAGGTGATGGGTGTCAAAGAAATGCAATATGTAACTGCTGCCCGCGCCTTGGGTTTTACGGACTATAGAATTATTGTAAAGCATATTTTGCCTAATATTTTAGCTCCCGTAATTGTGATTTCAGCGGCAAATTTTGCAGCTGCAATTCTCATTGAAAGTGGTCTTAGTTTTTTAGGAATTGGCGCACAACCTCCAATGTCCAGTTGGGGTGCAATGATTAAAGATCATTTTAATTATATGATCCTAGGAAAACCCTACTTGGCACTTATTCCTGGTCTCTGTATTATGAGTTTGGTAATGGCATTTATGTTAGTTGGTAACAGCTTGAGAGACGCTTTAGATGTTAAGGCTTAGCAGCTGCTTCTGGCGGATATTTGCCTAAAATAGAGCTCACAAACGCATGTATATTTTCGTCTTTTTGTTCTACTTTAGTTGCTAAGGATCCTTTTCCAATTCCTTGCCATACGAGTTCTTTTTTGTTGGCGTCTATTAGGTCAATATATAAAGTTCCTTGAGTAGCGTTTGTGACATTCATTTGTGAAACATTCATCTGCATTCCCATGAAAGGTCCGTACCCCCATCCCCAACCATAGTTAAAGCCACCAAAGTTGGTGTTGTGAATATTGATTTCTTGTTTTTCTTTAGTGAAAAAGTTGATAAGAAGGTCTGGAGTTTCTGACTTTGTAAATCCCTTTTCGTTAAGAACAGTCTCAATGGATCTTAAGATTCGACGTTTGTCCAAGTCATTAATTTCAGCTCGGTCAATACCATCCTTTAGAAAGCCAAAGGTATTGTAGGTTGTAAACGAAGCCGATTTATCATAATCAACCACCACCCTTACTGGAGTACAAGAGGTTAATAGTAGACTTAAAATTAAATAGATTGCTGTCTTTTTCATGTAATTTTTTAAAGTTTATCCAAAAGAGCTTCGTCAACGTGGGTTGGCAAAGTAACTCTTAACATTGGTTCAGATTTCATCGCACGCTTGATCGCAAAGGTCGCTTCTTTATTTCGGGCCCAATTTCGTCTCGCAATTCCATTGTTCACATCCCAAAATAACATGGACTTTAAACGTCTCTCTGCATCCATACCACCATCAAGAACCATACCAAACCCGCCGTTTACAACTTCGCCCCAGCCAACTCCACCACCATTGTGAATGCTCACCCAGGTGGCGCCTCTAAAGCTATCGCCTATAACATTTTGAATGGCCATATCGGCTGTAAATTTTGACCCATCATATATATTACTCGTTTCTCTGTAGGGAGAATCGGTGCCTGAAACGTCATGGTGATCACGTCCTAATATGACCATACCGATCTCTTTATTTGCAATGGCTGTATTAAAAGCTTCTGCAATTTTCATTCGCCCTTCTGCATCTGCATATAAAATTCTTGCTTTTGAACCCACAACCAATTTGTATGCTTGCGCTCCTTTTATCCATTGTATATTATCCGTCATTTGCTGCTGAATTTCTTTAGGCGCCTCTTTTTTTAGTGTCTCAAGGACTTCACATGCGATCGCATCTGTTTTGGCGAGATCTTCAGCAGTGCCAGACGCACAGACCCATCTAAAGGGCCCAAAACCATAATCAAAGCACATAGGTCCCATGATGTCTTGAACATAACTGGGGTATTTAAAATCAATGCCGTTTTCAGCCATAACATCCGCACCGGCTCTTGAGGCTTCTAATAAAAAAGCATTTCCATAGTCAAAGAAATAAGTGCCTCTATCCGTATGTTTTTGAACGATTTCGGTATGTTTTATTAAAGAAGACCTTACTTCTTCTTTGAAGCGTGCGGGGTTTGAGGCCATAAGTGCGTTGGCTTCCTCATAGCTCATACCTACGGGATAGTAACCGCCTGCCCATGGATTGTGGAGAGAGGTTTGGTCACTTCCCAAATCTACGTGAATATTAGAGGAATAAAAGGCCTCCCATACATCTATAACATTCCCCAAGTAAGCCAGGGATACAATTTCTTTAGTTTTTTTGGCCTTACAAACTCGATCAACCAAGGATTTTACATCAGTGTATACTTCGTCTACCCAACCTTGAGAATATCTTGTGGACAGCGCTTTTTCATTAATTTCTGCGCAGACCGTAATACAGCCTGCAATATTGCCCGCTTTTGGTTGGGCTCCGCTCATTCCGCCTAAGCCAGCAGTTAAAAATATATTTCCTAATGGGGCTTTTTTTATTTTCCTAAATGCATTTAAAACAGTAATTGTGGTGCCATGGACAATGCCTTGAGGCCCAATGTACATATAGCTTCCAGCAGTCATTTGTCCATACTGAGATACGCCCAAAGCATTAAGACGTTCCCAGTCGTCTGGTTTCGAGTAATTAGGGATTGTCATACCATTAGTTACAACAACTCTTGGAGCTTCTTTATGAGATGGAAATAACCCCATTGGATGTCCAGAATACATTACCAGGGTTTGGTTGTCTGTCATTTGAGCCAAATACTGCATTGTGAGGCGGTATTGCGCCCAGTTTGAAAACACACTGCCATTTCCTCCGTAGGTAATCAGCTCGTGTGGGTGTTGTGCTATAACGTCATCCAAATTATTTTGGATCATTAACATGATGGCCGCTGCTTGTTTACTTTTAGCAGGATAGTCATCAATAGGCCGCGCCACTATTTTATGAACAGGGCGGTACCGATACATATAAATTCGTCCATAGCTTTCTAGCTCTTTTTTGAAATCTTCTATGAGAACTGGGTGGTCTTTCGCGTCAAAATAACGCAACGCATTTTTCAAAGCGAGTTTAGTTTCTTCTTTGCTTAAAATCGATTTTCGTTTCGGCGCATGGTTGTAGGAATGGTCATAGGCTCGGTTTGGGGGTAATATTTTGGGGATTCCTTCTAAAATCTCCTCTTCAAATGTGATGTTTGCTAGCTTCAATTTGTTTGTTTTTGTGTATTCGTTAGGGCGTTGTATCCATAGGGGCAATGTTTACAGCCACTTTCACAACAATAGCCGCGTTTGAGGTGGTATTTTTCAGTAAAACAACGGTATCCTTCCTGAGTTAAATAGTAATCTCCATCTTCAATGGGAACATAATTTTTCATGCCTAACAAATATAACATAAATTTTAGATAAATTAATTTTTAATGGATTTTAGCTTTAAGCTGTTTATTGAGAGTAAAATCACTAAAGTATTTATTATTTTTACCGCTCAGTCTTTAGTTGAATGCTCAGAATTAATACAACAGAAAATATCCGTTTAAATGCCCAGGTTTATCTTAAACCAGAGTATTTGATCCATCCGTCGGTTTCTGGAAATAAATATAGAAAGTTGAAATATAATTTAGAAAAAGCGCAGTTGGAATCCGCTAAAGGGCTACTGACTTTTGGAGGTGCATTTTCAAACCATATTGCAGCGACCGCTGCTGCGGGACTCGAGCTAAATATCCCAACTGTAGGTCTTATTCGCGGGGAAGAGTTGCAATATCAGATTGCCAATAATCCGACTCTTAAATATGCCAAATCATGTGGGATGCATTTAGAGTTTGTATCGCGAGCAACTTATAAGAACAAAACGGATCCCGTCTATTTACAAGCTTTATCAGAAACCTTTAAGGGCTATTATATCATTCCAGAAGGGGGCACTAATGCACTTGCAATTAAAGGCTGTCAAGAAATTCTAACAACTAAAGACCTTTCTTTTGATGTCATTTGTTGTGCTGTAGGTACTGGGGGTACCCTAGCGGGTCTTATAAACAGTAGCCTGCCTACACAAAAAATTATTGGATTTCCAGCCTTAAAAGGCAGCTTTTTAAAGCAAGATATTTGTAAATTTGCCATACAGTCTAATTGGGAGCTTTGGGAGGACTATCATTTTGGAGGCTATGCAAAAGTAGATTCTAAATTAATTAAATTTATGAATGAATTTAAATTAAGCTATAATATTCCCTTAGATCCTATTTATACTGCCAAGATGATGTATGGATTATTTGAGGGAATTCGCTCTGGGCGCATCTCAAAATCCGCCAGAGTCTTGGCCATACACACTGGAGGTTTACAAGGGATAGCAGGGATGAATTTAAGCTTAAAACAAAAGAATTTAGAAGAAATAATATAGATATGAAACGAATTGTTATTTTGGTTACTTTGGGGCTTTTAGTCTCTAATTGTGGTGCGAGACGTAAATCTGCGCCGCGAAAACCTCCCCTAAAACAAGCAGAGGTTAGTGCTGAGAAAGCGGTAGCCGAAAGCAGTATTCCAGTAATTAATACTCCCCTGGAATATATTGCTTATTTCAAAACTACGGCTATTCAAGAAATGCAGGTATACGGAATTCCTGCCAGTATTACTTTAGCACAAGGAATTTTAGAGTCTGGTTCTGGAAAAGGGCGTCTGGCACGCCAAGCCAATAATCATTTTGGGATTAAATGTCACGACTGGACAGGTGCAAAAATTTATCACGATGATGACAAAGCACAAGAGTGCTTTAGGAAGTATAAAGACCCAAAGAACTCTTATAGGGACCATTCGGAATTTTTAACTAACAGAAGTCGCTATGCCAGTTTGTTTAAATTAAAAATGACAGATTATAAAGGCTGGGCCAAAGGTCTCAAGAAAGCAGGCTATGCCACAGATTCAAAATATCCAAAAAAATTAATCAGTTTGATAGAGCGTTATGAGCTGTATGTTTTCGACGAAAAGTCAAAAAAAAAGAAATCTAAAAAAAAATCATCATCAGAAGCTGTTAGTAAAACGCATAGAGTTCAAAAAGGGGACACTTTATATTCTCTTTCAAAGTTATACAATACAACGGTTGATCAGATTAAAATACAAAACAACTTGAAATCAAACGAACTGTTTATAGGACAGCAACTAATAATTTCTTCAAACTAAGCGCATGAAATATCAACGCAGTAGTCAATTATTCAAAGCCGCCTCAGAAGTTATTCCTGGAGGGGTTAATTCGCCTGTGCGCGCTTTTAAAGCTGTGGGTGGTACGCCTGTTTTTGTGGAAAAAGCAAAGGGGGCTTACTTGTACGATGCCGATGGCAACCGTCTCATAGATTATATTAATTCTTGGGGGCCTATGATTTTGGGACATGCATACCCACCAGTAATAGCAGCTGTGGTAAACAAAGCTAAATTAGGCACCTCTTTTGGAATGCCAACAGAAATTGAAACTAAGATTGCTAAGCTCGCCGTATCTATGGTTCCTAATATTGATCAAATACGTTTTGTGAATTCTGGAACAGAGGCCTGTATGAGTGCCGTACGTTTGGCACGTGGATTTACAGCTAAGGAGAAAATCATCAAATTTGCAGGCTGTTACCACGGCCATTCAGATTCATTTCTAATTCAGGCGGGCAGTGGTGCTGTCACCTTTGGAAGTCCTAACAGTCCTGGAGTTACCCAAGGCACTGCAAAAGACACGCTCTTAGCTACTTATAATAATTTAGACAGTGTTGCAGCGCTTTTTGAAGCAAATCCTGGTGAAATAGCTTGTATTATTGTTGAGCCAGTGGCTGGAAATATGGGCTGTATTCCTCCAAAATCTGGGTTTTTGGAAGGTCTGCGTAGTCTTTGTGACCATCACCAATCAGTCTTAATATTTGATGAGGTGATGACCGGCTTTCGATTGGCTAAGGGAGGGGTGCAAGAACTGTACAGTGTACAGGCTGATATTGTGTGTTTTGGAAAAGTTATTGGGGGCGGTCTTCCCGTGGGCGCTTTTGCAGCTCGAAATGAAATTATGGCTTTCTTAGCGCCCTTGGGTCCTGTTTACCAAGCCGGTACTTTGAGTGGAAATCCATTGGCAATGGCAGCGGGCTACGCCATGTTAAAAGCTTTGCAAACAGATGCTGAGGTCTTTGATAGACTCGCCGAAAAAACAGCCTATTTACATCAAGGTATTGCAGCGGCATTCAACAGGCATAAGCTGGCGCATACAATTAATAGAGTGGGCTCCATGATGTCGGTGCATTTTTCTGAAACGCCAGTTATCGACTTTGAAACAGCGGCTCAAGGAAATAACGAACGCTTTAAACGCTTTTTTCACGGGCTCTTAGAGTCTGGGATTTACATTGCGCCAAGTGCTTTTGAAAGCTGGTTTATTACAGATGCGCTAAGCTATGAAGATTTAGATGAGACTATAGCAGCTGTCCAAAAGGTTGCCGTTACTTTATAGAGGCTTTAGGATTAGTTTTCTCAACCCCACAAATACCACAATAAGTGCCGAATAGCCTATAAAAAATGGAATGACATAGGCCTGTAGTTTTAAGGTAAGCATGATGGCCATAAACAGCAATTGAAATCCGAGACCATACATTGAGACTAGGGTCATAAACCACTTTGGAAAGGGCGGGCTGTCAATTGCATTTTTGTCCATATGATACATGATCTTATCAAAAGTAATGTATAAAATATCGTAAATTTTATAACAAATATTTACTGTGCGTTGACTTTCTCCTTCAAGGGCTATCGGTGGCGCATCTTCAAAAATCCGACTTGTTGAATCGCCTTTAACCGCATTTCTTAAAATCACATAGTAGTAGTTATATACAGTGCCTTGTAGTTGAATTCCAAAAAAGGCGATTATCATATAAATAATTGAACCGTCAGTTATGTGCCAAAAACTTAACAAAAAACAAAAATTAAGTATAATATCTGCTATCGAATCGTAATAACGTCCGGTATAGGATGGGGTGTTTTTTAGTCGCGAAAGTTCGCCATCAGCAGCATCTAAAACAGATTTTAATAGGATAAAAAAAGCAGCTGTTTTATAGTATGCGTTGAGCATACAGCCAATGGCAATAAGTCCTGAAAATATAAATAGTGTAGTGACGTGAATTGGAGTAAAGCGGGTGTGTTTAAGCTGGCTAGCAATCCAATGACCGCCGCTGCGTCCATAGTCTGATAAGTCTAAAAATTGGTATTGTTTTGGAAGTTTTGCCATGCTTGTTCTGTGAAACTATTTTCTAAGTGTTAACGGCCAAAGGTACAATCATTTTTTGAACTTATATTTTACTTCAATACTTAGGCTACATTTTTTAGTTACAACAGCCCATAAAAAAAAGATCTATAAAATTCATTCGGTCCAAAAATGGCCGATTGAATATGTTTTTGCAGTTCCACTTATAATAACTCTGTCTTTTTTATTTAGACATTGTAAATGTCCAATTCTCTCCGAAACTTGGATGGCATCAAGTTTATCTTTGTTTAATTTTGAAGCCCAAAAAGGGATTAACGAACAATGTGCAGAACCCGTAACAGGATCTTCCAAAATAGAGGCCTGAGGCGTAAAAAATCTAGATACAAAATCACAATGCTTTCCCTTGGCGGTCACAATGACACCCCCTGGATCTAGATTTATTTGGTCAAAGACTTGACGGTTTATTTTTATACTATAAATATCGTCTTCACTCTCATATTCCAAGAGATAGTCTCTTGATTTGTAAACCGCTTTTGGCTGAAGGTTTAAGGCCTTTTTAATAATTTCAGGGAGCTTGGCAGGCTTAGGCATTCGAGATGGAAAGTCTAGATGGTAACAGTTTTTGTCCACTTTGACACTAAGATCTCCGCTCAAGGTTTTAAATTTTATATTATCTCCAGGGTACTTTAAAATGGATTTCAAACAATGGGCTGTCGCAAGCGTTGCATGTCCACATAAATCCATTTCAATTTCAGGAGTAAACCAACGCAAGTGCACTGTATCACCCAGATCCACAAAAAAAGCGGTTTCAGCCACGGCATTTTCTTTGGTAATTTTTAATAATAAGTTATCCGAAAGCCAATGAGGTAGCGGTACAACACAAGCGGGGTTTCCACCAAAAATTTTGCTAGTAAAGGTGTCAATTTGATAAATATCTAACTTCATTTAGTAGCTTAGGCTTTTTAAGTTTAGGAGCACTAAATTAATATTTTAAAAGATAGCCTAATTTTAAATTATTCGTTTTCTAATGCCGAGTCTTTAATGTCTTCATAGAAATTAGCGTTGGTAACTTGAACGTAAGGAATTAGCCATAAGAAACCAATACCAAGAGAAAGAATACAAAGAACTAACCAACCCAAAAAACGAAGGTTTAAACAGAAGTACTTCCATTTATAACCCTTCATCATTTGTTTACTTTTTTTAAGGGCTTCAAATCCATCAATTGAGTTGTCGTCAGCAATAATAAAGAATGTCATTGAATATGACAGTGCCGCAATAAGTCCTGGGATTATAAAAAGAATCATCCATAAAAAGACAAATAGAAGCATCAGTATATATGCAACTGTTGAAGTGAAGAAGTTGTCGAACCCTTGAAATAGCTGGGCTATTTTGGCCTCTTTGCCTCTACAAATATTTAAAGCAAAACCAGCAATCCCAAGTACTAAGGGACCTGTAACAATTAAAGAAACTATTGAAGCTAAGGGAAAAGCCTCTATGACTCCCTGTAATCCTCCAGTGATTAATAGGTAAATAAAAATAGTAGGGATTGCCACCCCCCATTTGCCTTCTAAGGATTGTCTTGCCATCCTCATGAGTACTGTATTGTCTTTTTTCATGTTTTATTATTTTATCTAATGAATTAGTTACCTCTAAAGTATGAATTATAATTCAAATATTAAATTTTGATTTTTTAAAGAAACGTCTTAACCCTGGTTTATTTTGGTTGACTGCTTTTTTTAGATTTACTTATATTTTTTTAAGTACATTTTTGCCCGTCATTGCCATCGCCGCTAATACTCCAGAAAACAAGGCACCTCCAACTCCAGCACTCACAACATCTTGTCCTGTTAAATATAAGTTTTTGATGGGTGTTTTTGGTTTTAAAAAGGACTGTCTAAATCTTGAAGGGCTATGTTCTAGTCCATAAATTTCTCCTTTTTTATAATTTATAAAATGCTGCGTACTTAAGGGGGAGGACAACTCGTAAAAGCTGATTTTGCCTTCTACTTGCGGCAATTGCTTATAAACTTCTTTTAATAAACGTTGTGCGATGTATTCCTTTTTTGCTTCATAGGCCTTGCCTCTTTTTTTCCATGGGGTATCAGCCCATTCCTCAAAAGCATCATAAGGGATTAAAGTAATCACATCAATGGTGCTTTTACCTGGATAGCGATTGGACCAATCGGGGTCTTTGGCTGAGGGGAAGGATAGATATACTAAGGGAAAAGGCTGCGATAAATCATTTAAATAGTTTTTTACACACTGGTCATGGTCGCCTTCTTTTGGATACACCCAATAATTAAATTTTGGAATCCCAAGTTCTTCAGGACTGCCGTCTAAGCCAATATATAAACTCACATGAGATACCGATCTCTTTACTTTTTTCAACTGATTTAGGAGATTGTGTTTTTTGACTGTTTTAGTAGGCAGTAAGCTGTTGTAGGTGGTCATTATCCCCGCATTACTCACAATGTTTTTGGCTCGAAATAGGGTGCCGTCTTTCATGCGAACTCCGACAGCAGTACTGTTTTCAATGCATATGGATTCTACCTCTGCACTTACTAAAATGGTTCCGCCTGCACTCGCGATGATTGGGTCTATGGTTTTTACAATTTGAGAAGAGCCACCCACGGGGAAACTACCGCCGTCAAAATAATGCCGCACTACAGAGGCGTGCATGGCAAAGCTGCTCTGTTTAGGGGGGAGCCCATAATCTCCATATTGCGCACTAAGAACCTTTATTAATTTTTCATTTGCAGTTAACTTTTTAAGAACTTCATAGGTCGTTTGGTCTGAAAATCTGTAAAAAGGTTTTTTTAGGATTTTCCCAAATAGTGCATTTAAAAATGGATGAATAGCCTTACTTATATAATAGTTTTTACTCGTTTTTACTGCTTTAAATATCAAGTCTACATAGGAATGTATCGCTTGTTTTTCTTCAGGAAAGTAGGTAATCAGTTGTTTTTTGAAATTCCCAACTCCTTTTCTGAAATCATAATGTGTGTCTCCAATCACAATACGGTCATAGATAGCTCCCATATCAGCCCATTTCAATTTCCCATCAGTGATGTAATCAAAGAGTTTTTTAAGGATACTTGTTTCACGCTGCATTTCCCCTATATAGTGTATACCAACATCCCATTCAAATCCTTTTCGTTTAAAAACATGCGTAAACCCTCCAGCTGTGTAGTGTTTTTCTAAGACCAGTACTTTTTGCCCCTCTTTAGATAAAATTGCAGCAGTAGCCAGGCCTCCCATGCCAGACCCAATAATAATGCTGTCATAGGATTTTTGAAGGGCTGTTTTTTTTTTAAAGGATTGTACCATTTTTTAAAGTTGTGAGTTATTCTATTTCTATTGAGTTTTTCGTTTAAAGTGTTTTAAAATATTTGTTGGAATTACTTATCTATAAACAAGGGGCTTCGCCGTTGATTTGTTCCCTGTTCAAAAGCATATGCAATTTCTATTAACGTAGGCTCTGACCAGGCGCGTCCAAATATAGATAAGCCTACCGGAAGTCCATCGATTATTCCCATGGGGACCGTAATATTTGGGTTTCCAGTAATAGCACTAATACTAGAACTGGAGGCTCCAAACGTATCTCCATTTATAACATCAGTTTTCCAGGCAGGACTCCCTGTAGGAGAAATGATGGCGTCTAAATCATATTTATTCATAACCCTAACAAAATCTTGTTTTAGTTCTGTGATCATTTTTAAGCCCTCCAAATACTCTTTAGTGTTCAAATCCCCTTTGGATTGCGCTAGTGTTAAGATTTCATGGCCGTTATTGGCCATTTCAATACTGTCATTAAAAGTTAAATCGATTATCTCGGAAAGGTTTTTAACGACTGTGTTTGCGCCTAAATTATTTAGGTATTTATTGATCCCCTGCTTAAACTCATAAAGCATCACAGTAAATGATGCTTTGTAAATACCTTTAAGGGTAATATCCTCTATTTCAATAACCTTAGCGCCATTTTCTCTAAAATAACGAATCGTTTCTTCCATGACGGGAACAAGCCTTTCGTCTTCCTTGAGTGGCGCGCTATAATACCCAATAGTCTTGCCTTTTAAGCCGTCTAATTTTAGAAAGGCTGTATAGTCGGACTGTGGTTTTCGATTTTCTTGAAGTGTTTTTGTATCCAAAGGGTCACTTGAGGTTAGTGCTCCTAGGCAAATTGCTGCATCCTTTACAGTTCTAGCCATAGGACCTGCCGTATCATGAGTTTCTGAAATGGGTATAATTCCAGTCCTACTTATTAGTCCAACAGTAGGTTTTATGCCCACAATGCCATTGTTATTTGATGGGCACACTATGGAACCATTGGTCTCAGTTCCAATAGCTAAAACCGACATATTAGCGGAGACACCCACAGCGGATCCTGAGCTTGATCCACAAGGATTGCAGTCTAATTTGTAAGGGTTTTTAGTTTGTCCTTGTATACCACTCCAGCCACTAGAGGATACATATGAATGAAAATTTGCCCACTCACTTAAATTTGCTTTTCCAATTATTATGGCACCAGCTTTTCTTAATTGAGCTGCTACAGGGCTGTCAGAAAGCGGGTAAGAGTTATTCATTATCCGAGATCCAGCCGTACAAGGCATTCTGTCAAATGTATTAATATTGTCTTTCAAAAGAATAGGAATGCCATGCAGCGGGCCCCTTGACTTACCTTGTAATCGTTCAGTTTCGAGTTTATTTGCTATTTTAATCGCCTCAGGATTGACTGTAATTACTGCATTTAATTTTGGACCTTTTAGGTTTAAAGATTCTATTCTCGATAAATAATACTCTGTGAGCTCTACAATTGTATAGGTCTTGTTTTTAAAACTTCTTTGAATTTCATCAATAGTGATTTCATTGTGAATAAGCCCTTTTAATGAGTTTTGAGAAACACAGAAATAAGGAAGTATTAAAAAAAGCAGTAATAAGCGTATTTGAGTATATGGAATAGTAGACATAAGTTGATTGAATAAGAGCTAATGATTATTCAAACCTCAATTTAATATTAATTTAATAAAAATTACGCCTCATATTTAAAAAATGAAATGAGTAGATTTAATTGGTTCTATTAAAATACTGATTAATTCCAGCAGAATCAAATTTAAAAGCGGTGTTGTTTTCCGATTTGTCCAGTTTATTGTGAAGCGTTAACCCCCATAAAACGAGTTCCATACAAAAGTATTGATCCGCTTTACTTAAATTAGATACATGGTCTTCAATAACAGCCACCAAAGGTTTTATGGCGTTAAGATTTGTGTAGAATTCTTGATCGGTATCAGTGTAATTCAGCTCAATGAAATTAGTATCGAACCATTGAATCAAATCTGTATATGGGGTTTTAATTCCCTCTTTTTCCAGTTTTGAAATGCGGGGAAATAACTGGCTAAATTGAATCAATACGGCGTTATCTATAAGCGTTTTAGCAACTTCATCTGCACCTTCTTGTTCCCCTTCATAAACCAATTCAATTTTTCCTGTTATGGAAGGGATAATAGACATAAAATCCACCAATCTCACCGTTGTTTTTTCAGCAGCTGTTTCTATCAACCGTAATTTTGCTGCTGCCATAAGATTTTCCATAGCACTAATGGTGAGTCGTGCACTCACGCCACTTTTGGCGTCTACATATTCACTTTTTCGCGCGGTAAAAGCAACCTGTTCTAACAGGTTTTTTGCCAATTCAGGAACCATAATGGAGTCTTGATCTTCTTTTGATATTTTCGCTTCTTGAGCAGTAATCTCACGCGCAAGTGCAATTGATTTTGGATAATGTGTAAAGATCTGCGACCCAATTCTATCTTTCAAGGGGGTCACAATACTACCTCTATTGGTGTAATCTTCAGGGTTAGCAGTAAATACAAATTGAATATCTAAAGGCATTCTAAGCTGAAATCCACGTATTTGAACATCACCTTCTTGTAAAATATTAAACAGAGATACTTGGATACGTGCCTGTAAATCTGGCAGTTCATTTAAAACAAAAATGGATCGATTTGCTCTGGGAATCATGCCGTAATGTAAAACGCGCTCATCTGAATAGGGTAGTTTCAAAGTGGCTGCTTTGATGGGGTCAATATCTCCGATTAAGTCAGAAACGTTCACATCTGGAGTTGCCAATTTTTCAAAGAACCGATCAGAACGGTGTACCCAGGAAATGGGGGTTTTATCGCCCATCTCGGCAATCAAATCTCGTGCATATTTTGAGATTGGTTGAAATGGACTGTCATTAATTTCAGAGCCCTTAACAATTGGCATATATTCATCGAGAAGGTCCACCATACTGCGAGCAATTTTGGTTTTTGCTTGACCTCGCAATCCTAATAAATTAATGTGATGCCCAGCAATAATTGCTTTTTTAAGTTGTGGGACCACCGTATCTTCATATCCGTAAAGCCCTTCAAAAACAGGCTGATTTGCTTTGATACGTGCAATTAAATTTGCCTGAATTTCTTGGTTAATGGTTTGATTTTTATAACCCGATTTTTTTAATTCTTTAAAGGTAGTGTCTTTGCTCATAGTCTTTTAATTCTATTTTTTTCGTAATCTTCAAATATCATTTCTCCCAAACCAGATAGCCCCGTTAAAAAGGCTTTTCCTTGATTTTCCGCTGTAAATAGCTCCACAAATTGACGCAAGTAAAGGTCTTGGGCAATCATAAACGTGGTTATTGGAATTTTTAATTTACGGGCTTGTGCTGCTTTGTTAAGGCATTTCGAAACAATCATATCATCTAAACCATTACTGTTTTTATAAAACTCTCCAGAGGGCAGCTGAATACAGCTCGGTTTGCCATCCGTAATCATAAAAATTTGTTTGTTTGTGTTCCGTTTTCGACGTAAAATATCCATAGCCAATTCCAGTCCAGCAACTGTATTTGTGTGGTACGGGCCTACTTTTAAATAGGGGAGGTCTTTCACCTTAATGGGCCAGGCCTCATTTCCAAATACAATAATATCAATGGAATCTTTTGGATACTTCCGATGGATCATCTCCACCAACGCCATCGCTACTTTTTTGGCGGGTGTGATGCGGTCTTCACCATACAAAATCATAGAGTGACTAATGTCAATCATAAGCACAGTACTCATTTGTGCTTTGTGCTTGGTTTCTTCTACAATTAGATCATTTTCTGTTAACCGAATGTCTGAGATTCCATTGTTGATTTGTGCATTTTTCAAACTCTCCGTCATATTGACTCTAGATAAATCATCGCCAAATTGGAACGCTCGATTTTCACCATCACGCTCATCTCCAACACCAATTTTTTTGGTCCGGTGATTTCCCAATCCACTCTTTTTTAACTTGCCAAAAATTTGGTTGAGGGCATAATCTCGCAATGCCGATTCAAGCTTAGCGGTGAGTATGTTTCTACCCTTGCCTTTGCCATTTCCTGAGTTGAGCTGCTCGGGATCAATTTCTTCTTTGATATACCCTCGCTTTTTGAGATCCTCTTCAAAGTCTTCTAAGGAATAGTTTTCGTTAAAGATATTATACTCTTGGTCAAGCGTATTGAGCCATTCAAAAGCCTCTTCAATATCGCCAGAGGTATGCGTCAAAAGTTCTTTGAACACCCCAAATACCCGATCAAAATCTGAAACGTCTTTTGGAATGTGTTTACTAAACGTAAGCCCCTTGCTGTAATTGAAATATATTCCTTTCATTACTGCAAATATCGCGATATAGAATATCTAAAAGCGTTAAGGAGATATTAATCTTTTAACAATTACGATTTTTATTCTTTAGGTTTTATTAGGGTTTTTAAAGCGTTTTGTCCTTTATTTATTAAGAATAGGGTCAATAAAGGTTTCAAGCTGGTTCACACCTTCTGTTGTGACGTGCTTTATAAACGCACTGCCAATAATTGCGCCTTTGGCATACTGTGTGGCTTGACTAAAGGTCTCATGATCTGAAATTCCAAATCCAATAACCTGTGGGTTGGTGAGCTTTAGGTCTGCAATACGCTTAAAATAATCGGTTTGTATGTTTCCAAAACCACTTTGACTTCCTGTGGTGCTGGCACTACTCACCATATAAATAAATCCATTGGAAATTCGGTCCATATAACGGATACGTTTCTCACTAGTTTGTGGCGTAATTAGAAAGATATTGAGCAGCCCATAGCGTTCAAAAATAGCTTGGTATTCGTCGTGATAGACCTCCACAGGAAGGTCGGGGATGATAAATCCATCAATGCCTATTTCCTGGCATTTTTTACAAAAAGCTTCCACGCCATATTGCAGCATTGGATTAAAATAGCCCATCAAAATCAAAGGAATAGACACTGTTTTTCGGATGTCTTTTAGTTGGTCAAACAATACCGTTGAGGTCATGCCATTGTGTAAGGCTTGTGTTGAACTTGCTTGAATGGTGGGACCATCTGCCAACGGATCGCTAAAAGGCAACCCAATTTCAATCATATCTACCCCGTTTTTTTCTAGGTTTTCTATCGTTGTAAGTGTGTCATCTAAGTTGGGGTATCCCGCTGTAAAATAGATAGATAACAGCTTTTTATCTTCTTGAAGTTTTTGTTGTATTCTATTCACAATATTAGAGTTTAAAATAATCAATATAGGTGTTCAAATCCTTGTCGCCTCTCCCCGATAAACTAATCACAACCACCTCATCCGGTTTAAATTTCTTGTCTTCAAAAATAGCCAAGGCATGAGAGGTTTCTATGGCTGGAATAATTCCTTCCAGTTGTGATAATTCCAAACCAGCGGTCATGGCTTCATCGTCAGTAACCGAAATAAATTCAGCGCGTTTGGTTTCATACAAATGTGCATGCATGGGGCCAACACCCGGGTAATCGAGTCCTGCCGAAATAGAGTAGGGTTCCGTGATTTGACCGTCTTTGGTTTGCATTAATAGTGTTTTACTTCCGTGTATAATACCTTCTTTACCAAGAACCGAGGTGGCAGCACTCTCACCAGTATTAATACCCTTTCCCGCCGCTTCTACCGCAATGAGTTTTACGGCGGGTTCATTTAAATAATGGTAATAGGCTCCCGCTGCATTACTGCCCCCGCCAACACAAGCTACCACATAATCGGGGTTTTCTCGACCTTCAACTTTTTTCAATTGCCATTTAGTTTCTTGGGATACGACCGATTGAAAACGCGCCACCATATCGGGATAGGGATGTGGTCCCACCGCACTCCCAATAATATAATGGGTGTCGACTGGATTATTAATCCAATCGCGAATGGCTTCATTAATCGCATCTTTTAAAGTTCGGCTTCCAGACATTGCAGGCCGGACTTCAGCGCCCAGCATTTTCATACGTGCTACATTGGGTGCTTGTCGAGCGATGTCAATTTCTCCCATATAGACAATACATTCTAGTCCTTCCAAAGCACAAACAGTGGCTGTTGCTACACCATGCTGACCAGCGCCGGTTTCGGCAATAATTCGGTTCTTTTTAAGACGTTTTGCCATTAAAATTTGTCCTATAGTATTGTTTATTTTGTGCGCTCCTGTATGGCACAAATCTTCACGTTTCAAGTATATCTTGGTATTGTATTTTGCAGACAAACGCTTTGCGAAATACAAGGGTGTTGGCCGGCCTACATACTGTTTTAGCAATTGATCAAACTCTTTTTTAAAGTCGGGTTCGGCCATCACTTTTAAATAGTTTTGACGTAATTCTTCCACATTAGGGTACAGCATTTCAGGAATAAATGCACCTCCAAATTGACCATAGTAGCCTTTTTCATTCACGTGATAACTCATAATAACTGTTTAAATTTTTCTAATAATTTTTTATTTTTTTGAGCCGGGGCAATTTCAAATTGACTGTTTACATCTATAGCATAACAGTAAATTGCCGCTGTACTTTTTTTAAATTCTTGTATGGCTTCAATGCTTTCTAATCCGATTCCACCACTTAAAAAATAGGGTTTTTTAGAGGGGTATTTTTCTAAAACAGACCAGTCAAAACAATAGCCATTGCCACCGGCTAAGGGGCCTTTGGTATCAAAAAGAAAAAAGTCACAAACCGGTTCAAAGGGCCTTAGTAATTCAAAATTAAATTCACTTTTAATAGAGAATACTTTGATCACTTCAATGTTGAGTGCTTGTATAGACTTACAGAATTCTGGACTTTCATCGCCGTGTAATTGCACGGCTTGCAAGTCGTAGGTATTGATTTTTTTAACAATAGTATCATAGGAGGCGTTTACAAAAACGCCTGCTTTTTTTAAGACTGTTGGCAGCTTAGGAATAGACGCTGAAACATAACGCGAAGAGCCTTCGAAAAAAATAAAGCCCAAATAATCGGGTTCAATCGCCGCTACCGCTCTGATATTATCTGTATAACGCATGCCACATACTTTTAGTTTCATCTGTTCAATTGTTTTAAAAAGGCGGCAGCAGTTGCCCCAGGATTGTTTGTTTTCATAAAACTTTCACCAATCAAAAATCCCTTGTAGCCATATGCTTGTAAACTTTTGATATCTTCTACGCTACCAATGCCGCTTTCAGAAATCTTTACAAATTCATCTGGAATTAAGCGACTGAGACTTTTGCTGGTTTCTAAACTAACTTTAAAAGTTTTTAGGTTTCGGTTGTTAACGCCAATCATGTCAAGGGAAGGCATCAATGCTTTATGTAATTCATCTTCGCTGTGAATCTCTAGTAGAACTTCCAGACCTAATTGTTGTGCCAGGGCTGAAAATTGTTGAATTTCACTACGACTCAGAATAGCCGCAATTAGTAAAATCACATCCGCACCGTAGGCTTTGGCTTCTATAATTTGGTACGAATCAACAATGAAATCTTTTCTAAGTAAGGGAAGGTTACAGCTGGCTCTAGCGGTTAATAAATCTTCTAAACTCCCTCCAAAATATTTCATGTCAGTTAGGACAGACATTCCGCAGGCACCGGCTGTTTCATAGCCTTCTGCAACCTGGTTTATGTTTAAGTTTTGATTGATACAGTCTTTAGATGGGGAGCGGCGTTTGTGCTCGGTAATCAGCCCTGCCGTACTTTTTATAAGTCGACGACTTAAGGAATTAGCGTGGTATTCAAATAACACTGATTGTTCCAATTGTTTAAGAGGAATAAGTTGTTTTCGAAGATCGACTTCAATGCGTTTGTCAGCGACGATACGTTCTAATATAGTACTCATTGCAGTGCGATTAATTTGGTGAGACATTCATTTGCTTTTCCAGAAAACAAGGCTTCTTTGGCCATTTCATAGCCCTCTCTGTGTGAGGTGTTTTTGGCAGTGGCAATGGCCAATCCGGCATTGGCACATACGACATTGTTTTGGGCCTCTGTGCCCAGACCACTTATAATCATTTTAAATATTTTGGAGGCTTCGGCGACTGTATTTCCTCCAAAAATAGCCTCCTGTGTGTTGTTTTTCAACCCTAAATCTTCTGCTGAAAAAAGGACCTCTGATTTGTTTGATACAATTTTTACGGCATTGGTTAACGAAATTTCATCATAGCCCCCAAGGTCGTGCACAATGCTGTAGTTTTTATCCGTGCCTTGGTATAAATAGGTGTAGAGCCGCAGAAGTTCCAGGTTAAACACCCCAACCATTTGATTTTTTGGGAACGATGGATTCACCATCGGGCCTAACATATTAAAAAAGGTTTTAACACCCAACTCACGTCTAATGGGTGCCACGTTTTTCATAGCTGGATGAAATAAAGGCGCATGTAACACGCAAATTCCTGTCGTTGCAATAGCGCGTTCTAAGAAATCCAAATCATTTGAGAATTTCACTCCTAGAGATTCTAATACATTTGAAGATCCACAGGCAGAGGACACCCCATAATTTCCGTGCTTAGCCACAGCAACGCCTGCCGCAGCGGTCACAAATGAGGATAATGTTGAGATGTTAAAGGTGTCTTTTCCATCACCACCAGTTCCACATAAATCAATAGGATTATAGGCCGATAAATTCACGGGAACACACAATTCCAAAAGCGCATTCCTAAAGCCTTTTAGTTCTTCCAGTGTTACAGCTCGCATCATATAAATAGTGAGAAATGACGCAATTTGACTTTGATTATAATCCCCCTTAGAAATATTAATTAAAATCTGCTTAGCTTCTTTAGCAGTAATTGTTTCGTGCTTAATAAGTCTGTTTAAAACGTGTTTCATCTGTTGGTGAAATTAGGAGTTAATCCAGTTTTTTAGTAGTTGTTTTCCATTTGGTGTGAGCACAGATTCAGGATGAAATTGAACACCTTTTACATCAAAGGCTTTATGTCTTAAAGACATTACTTGTCCATTTATATCTACTGAAGTAGCTTCTAGAACTTCAGGTAAATTGGAGTCTACTACCCATGAATGATAACGGCCCACTTGAAGTGTAGTATCCAGTTGATCAAATAAAACTTCATCCTCTACTACCACAGTTATGTCAGTATGAACTCCGTGATATACCGTTTCTAAATTGATGAGTTGAGCACCAAAAACGTCTCCAATAGCTTGCTGTCCCAAACAGACGCCAAGAATACTTTTGGTGGCTGCGTAGCGCCTAATTACGGCCTTTAACAAGCCAGCTTCCTCCGGTATTCCAGGTCCTGGAGACAAAAGTATTTTTTCAAAGTTTTCAATGTCATCCAAGTCAAACTTGTCATTTCTAAGGACTGTGACCTCACAGTTCAAGTCTTCCAGGTAATGCACTAAATTAAATGTAAAACTGTCGTAATTATCGATGACTAATATTTTATTCATATTTATATCGTTTCTGCGAGTTTAATAGCTTTTGTCAATGCGCCTAGTTTGTTGTATACTTCTTGCAGTTCGTTTTCCGCACTAGATTTAGTAACGATCCCTGCGCCAGCCTGCCAATGAAGTTGGTAGTCTTTACTTAAAAAAGTTCGTATCATAATGGCATGGGTGTAGTTTCCATCAAAATCCATAAAGCCTATGGCACCGCCATAAAAGGCACGACTTGTTTTTTCATAGGCTTCTATAAGCTGCATTGCTTTGTGTTTTGGCGCGCCGCTAAGAGTTCCAGCGGGAAAGGTGTCAGCAACCACTTGCATGGTAGTCGTATTTTTTTTAATGGTTCCAATAACTTTGCTGACCAAATGAATTACATGGGAGAAGAATTGCACCTCTCTGTATTTTTCAACACTTACGTCTCTACAGTGTCGGCTTAGGTCGTTTCTTGCCAAGTCTACCAACATTACATGTTCACTGTTTTCTTTTTTGTCTGCTACTAGTTTTTTTGCTAATTCGGCATCTTTCAAGTCATCTCCTGAGCGTGCAAAGGTCCCTGCAATGGGGTGAATTTCTGCCTTTTGGTTCTCCACAACAAGTTGTGCTTCTGGGGAGCTTCCAAAAATCTTAAATTGCCCATAATCAAAATAAAACAAGAAAGGGGAGGGGTTAATGCTTCGCAAAGCACGGTAGACATTAAAATCATCTCCTCTAAAATTTTGCTGAAATTTTTTGGATAATACCAGTTGAAATACATCACCACGGTCACAGTGTTTTTTAGCCAATTCTACATTAGATTTAAAAGCCTCGTCAGTTAAGTTGGAACTAATGGCTCCTTCACAGTTGAAATTATAAGAAGAAAAACTTTGTATTTTAATCAAATGATTAATCGCTTCAATATTGTTTTCAGCATCATAACAATGGGCAAAAATATAGGCTTCATTTTTAAAATGATTAATCGCAATGATATTTTGATAGACTGCATAGTACATGTCCGGGATTTCTATAGACTCCTCTTTTTTTGAAATATGAATATCTTCAAAATATTTGACCGCATCGTAAGCTGTAAAACCAAACATCCCATTATTGATAAATTTGAATGTCCTGTCTTTTTGAGTTTCAAATTGTGTTGTAAAAACATCAATTTCTAGAGCCACCTTATCAGATTCAATACGTCTTATTTCTGTTGTTTTATCTGGGTAGTTTTTAGTAACCGTATTCGCTTCTACTTTTATGGATGCTATGGGGTTAAAACATATGTATGAAAAGCTATTATCATTGCCATGGTAGTCACTACTTTCAAGCAAAAGGCTGTTTGGAAATTGATCTCTAATTTTTAGATACACACTTACTGGCGATATGGTATCCGCTAGTATTTTTTTATAATATGTTTTTAACTTAAATTGTTTCATAAAAAAAAGGCTTGTCGTGAATGACAAGCCTTGATATTTTGATTTAAACAAACAAAGGGGTGTATCACGAATTTACTTTTCGAGAGCTCCACCACCAAGCGTTGTTTAAAATTAGATTCATAATTTATTTTGTTTAAACAAATGTAATAACGTTTTTTAAGATTACAAAACGAAATTAAAGTATTTTTAAAATTTTAAAGATACGTTTAAATCAAACTCGTCATAGATAGCCTTGTCCTTTAATCCATCGAAAAAACTTGCAGATCCATATTTGATACCATACTTTGTACGGTCGATTTTTAATGCAGTTGTTGCGCCAGTTTCAGTAACTGCTAAATCAAAAGTAACCGGATTGGTAATTCCTTTGATTGTTAAATCTGCTGTCACAGCATAGGCCGGTCCTTTATTTGAAACAGAAGTAAAAACAAGTGTTGCAATTTTATGCTTTTTAACACCAAAGAAATCATCAGCTTTTAGATGGCCATCTAATTTTAGTTTGTAGTTCCCTTGGATATCAGTTGTATTAATGGATGTCATGTCCATAGCAAATTTTCCGTCAACTAACACTTCCTTTTCAAATTTAAGCGATCCACTGAGAAGATTAATAGTTCCTTCGTGTTGTCCGGTTACTTTATAGCCTACCCAGTTTATAACACTTTCAGCAACATTAACGGTTTTAACGTTATAAGTTGTGTGAGCCGAAACTACAACAGCGATTAAGACCAAAGCAAATTTTAATATAATTTTTTTTAAGTTCATCATTGATTAATTTAATGGTTAAAACACAAATATATATTTTTTTATATTTCTTGGGCTATGATGTATCTAATAATTTTCTGTTAATAGTTTAGGCAACTGTTACAGTTTTTTTAACTTTATCGTATGAAATTACTTTCAGCTTTAGTTGTTTTAACTTTGCTTTCCTGTAAATCGGATGCTAAGAAAAACTCTCCGGAGTTAACAGAGATTGTCAACTTAGAAGTTTATGATTTCTCAGGGATTGAACCTTATTTACATCAAGAAGGCTCAAAAGTTTATATTGTTAATTTCTGGGCTACATGGTGTGCCCCCTGTGTAAAAGAGTTGCCTTATTTTGAAGCTATTCAGCAGACTTATAAAAAAGATGTTGAGGTTATTCTGGTGAGTTTGGATTTCCCACACCAATATGAAACGCAATTAAAGCCATTTGTAAGAAAGCACCAGCTCAAGTCTAAGCTATTGGTTTTAGATGATCCCAACATGAATTCTTGGATCCCAAAAGTGAGCTCCAATTGGGATGGAGCACTACCAGTTACACTTATATATAATAACACAAGGCGAAGCTTTTATAATCGTACTTTTACTTACGGAGATTTGGAAACAGAACTCAAAACATTTTTCACCACTAAATAAACACTCATGAATTTAATTTATTCTATTTTTATTACTTTACTTTCTTTGTTTGCTCATCCAAATTTTGATGATAAGGGTTATGACATTGGAGACATAGCTACTGATTTTAAACTTGAAAATACAGACGGCACTTTTGTTTCACTTTCTGATTTTAAAGATGCAAAAGGATTTATAATTGTATTTACCTGCAATACATGTCCCTACGCAGTCTTGTACGAAGACCGTATTGAAGCACTCCATAAAAAATATGCATCTAAAGGATATCCTGTGATTGCCATAATGCCTAACAACGTAGAAACAAAGCCTGGTGATTCAATGCAAGCTATGAAAGAGCGCGCTCGCGACAAAGGGTTTACCTTCCCTTATCTAATGGATGCCGGCCAGTTAATTTACCCACAATATGGCGCTACTAAAACTCCGCATGTATTTGTTTTAGAGAAAACAGAACTTGGGCCTGTAGTTAGGTATATTGGAGGAATCGACAACAATTATAAAGACGCTACTTTAGTGACCACTAATTATGTTTCAGCTGCTGTTGAGGCGCTTTTAGAAGGTAGTGAAATTAAAGAAACAAAAACAAAGGCAATAGGCTGTTCTATAAAATTATAATTTTAAACAGCTAGCTCAGAATCCACTAAAAATAAAATTATATGATAGATTTATCTCAAGATCAATGGGCAACTCAACTAGTCTCAAATTTAAATGCTGTTGTAATTGATGTTCGGGCCGCTGAGGAAGTTGAGGAGGGAATAATTCCAGATGCACTTCATTTGGACATCTATAAGGGTCAAGAATTTATATCGGCACTTGAAAAGCTAGACAAATCACTTAGTTACTTTGTATACTGTAGGTCTGGAGTACGAAGTACTCAAGCCTGTTCTCTTATGCAGCAACTAGGTTTTACTGCCACCTTTAATCTCGTTGGCGGATTTATGGAATGGAATGGTCCAATTCAAATGCCTTAATTATTTCTGTTTGAGAATTAATAAACGAATACTCCCTATCCCCATAAGGGTGTTGGATAAGCGCCTTGATTTGTGAGTTTAGATAAAGTTTCTACAGCCAGTTTTTTGTCGTCATAATAAGTCACTCCAAACCAACTACTTTTAGCTTCAATAACTTCAACGCTAATATGGCCATTTTCCATCATTTCTTGGGTTACAAAGGGCAAGTATATTTCGTTTTTTTCAAGGTTTTCAGGGGACTTTAAAAATGTACTAAAGTAGCCCTCGATATAATTAAAAATAGAAGCATTACAAATCCAGAAGTTCATAGAAACAGCCGTGTTAGGCTCTAAAACAATTCCTGAATCTTCATCTATAATTTGAGATTCTTTTTCTAAGATTTTAGTACGTTCTAAAATCGACTTTAATCGGTTGTTTTCGACTTCACAAACGCCTCTAGAGACAGATCCAAATTTAGAAAGTGTGTTTTTAAGACTGTAAGCAACGAGGGCAAAAGTTTTAGAGGATTTGCTATTTTTTATGAAATTAGCAGCGCCCTGAAAAGCTTTTTGTCCATAATAATCATCGGCATTTACAATTACAAAATCGCCTGTAATTACATGCCTAGCAGTCCAAACTGCATGCGCGGTACCCCAAGGTTTTTCTCGTTCTGTTTTTAAGTTAATTTCCTTGGGTATATCTTCAATATCTTGTACTAAAACATCCAATTTAACATGCCCAGGAAGGCGTTTAGAAAGGTGGTTTTCTAAAAATGTTTTATTGGCAGCTTTTGTGATTACTACAATGTGATTGAAGTCATTTTTAAGAGCATCAAATATGGTAAATTCCATAAGAAACTCATCTGCAGGCCCTAAATCATCAAATTGTTTTAATTTTCCGTAACGGCTCCCGCTTCCAGCAGCCATGAGTAATAAAGTCATACTATTTAGATTTGTTTTACAAAAATATAGTTTTTAAATGAGAGTTTAAATTTAAATAAAAATAAACTCTTTCTCAGAGATGATTAAAGCTCAATTATAAGTTGTAATTTTGTTTATAAATAAACCAATATTTTAACTTTTATATGAAGCTTTCTTTTTTAGTGCCGTTAACCTTTTTTGCTGTAGCGCCTTTTTTGTTGGCTGCTCAAGTGCCTCCTTATTACTCAGGAGTTGATTTTACTCTAGAAGGAGACTTGCTTAAAAATGAGCTTTCTGATCTAATTATAGAAACACATATAAATTTGATTCCCTATACTTCAAACTCCACAGATACTTGGGATGTATTACGGCAGAGTGATTCGGAACCAAACAATTCAAATAATGTTGTTTTAATATACGGCTATAATGATACTGATAATGTCTCAATAAACGATCGAACTCGTGATATTTATGATAGCTGTCATGGGGGCTCCTGCATTGGACTTTGGAATCGCGAGCATGTTTTTGCTAAAAGTTTAGCCAATCCAAATCTGTATACGGATGAGCCTGGTCCAGGAACAGATGTTCATAATCTAAGAGCTGTAGATTCTCAAAAAAATTCACAAAGAAATAATCGTTTTTTTGCATTTGGCACAGCCACTTCAGGGCTTGTAGATATTGATGGTGAACCCATTTGTGACGATCCTGGTTGTTTTTATCCAGGAGATGAATTTAAAGGAGATGTCGCAAGAATTATAATGTATATGTATTTACGCTATCCGACTCAATGTGAGCCAGTAAATATTGGAGTTGGTAGCAGCTCAGATGCTTCAAATGGCGATATGCCTAATTTGTTTTTGGAGTGGAATAATGAAGATCCTGTTTCTGATTTTGAGCGGAACAGAAATGATGTTATTTATTACTATCAAGGCAATAGAAATCCGTTTATTGACAACCCTTATTTGGCCAGTATGATTTGGAATGGCCCACAAACTGAGGATACATGGGGGGTTCTTTCAGCGGAGGATTTAGCAGCCCAAAAGTTATTTATTTATCCATCCCTAACCACTGATTATTTATTTATTGAAGGCCCAGACATTTCTAAAGGTCAATTATCCATAATTAATCAGTTAGGACAGACCTTAGATTTTGAACTAAATGCCAACAGAATAGATGTGTCTGGGTTTTCAAATGGTCTGTATTTTGTGCGTATTAAGTTGGCTGGATCGTCGCGTTTATTTAAATTTTTAGTGTACTAAAAAATGAAGTTTTTTGTAGTCTTATTAGTCTTATTTTTTGCGGCACAAGATGCGTTGGCTCAGAAATTATATGCTGTGGATTATAAAAACCAGGCAGACATCGCTGTATTTGTAGTTGACTATGCAAATCAAGCAGATTTAAAAGTTTATAAGGTTGATTACTCCAATCAGGCTGAGGGCAACAAAGGCTTGTGGTTTTTTACAGATTATACTAACCAAGCCGATAAAAAACTCTTTTTTGTAGAGTATCAAAATCAGTCAGACTTGAAAATTTTTTTTGTTAAATACCGCAATCAAGCAGGCTGGAAAAACAATTCAAAAAAACACTTATTGTATTGATTTTTAACCCACCGACGCTCCATTATTTTAGAAAACGTCCAATAAAAACAATTTAAATACCTAAGGCTTTCAATTTGTTGGGATTATTGTTCCATGAATTTCAAATAATCTGTGGGGTCTATATCTTTAGCTATAATGGTTTTTTCTTTATCTAATAAATAAAATACTGGAGTTTGTTCTATATTATAAAGTGTTTGGTAATCTACATCAGCTTGAGAAAAATTTCCGTTTACTAAAGTAGCTGGAGAGACGTGATTCCACTGCTTAAGTTTATGGGTTTTGATGAATTCTTCCCATTCTGTTTGTACATCAGAATTTATGTTAACCGCAAAAATTGAAACCTCTATATCTTTCCATTCATTTTTATACAAAAGGTTGATTTTTGGTATTTCAGTCTGACAATGCCCACAAGTAGGATCCCAAAAAACAACCACAATATAATTTGTATTCAGATCGTATAAATTAAGAGGATTTCCAGCAATAGAATTCATAAATAATTCTTTTGCTTTTCCTCCTATTTGATTGTGTTCTAAAAGACGAGCCTTAGATTTAAAAAGCTCTTTTTGTGCTAAAGGAAGCCAACCATATGATTGAGCTCTGAAATAGGTATTGTAAAGATTTAAAAAAATACCGTCTTGCCCCATTTTTTTAGGCTTCATGTACAGGTCCATAAAATATAAACTCATGTATTTGAACATTTCACTATTAGTGGTGTTAGCTAGGTCTAATATATCAACGATTTCTTTTGTTATTGCGTCTACTGTTTTGGGAACGAATACTTCAAAGTATGTGGAGAGTTTTGACTCTAAGAAAGGATTTCTCAATAAGCGGTTGTCGTTGAAGTTTATTCCTTTAAAATAATTATTTTTCAAATATGAAATGGAGTCCTCTTTGGTAGGTAATTTTTGTTTTTCCCCCAGCAAAGGATAATCTCCTATTGGTTGTGTTAGTTTAAATAAAAGCGCTAAAGTATTGCTGTGAGAAGTAATGTAGTTTTGTTTATACTGTACAATTTCCTTTTCTAGGGTTTCAATCCTTTTTTGATAATCAACTTTTTCTGATTTGCTCTTGGAAATTTCAAATGAGTTATTAAGTTTTTTAATTTGTGCGCGCTTTTTTTTAAAAAATAAGTTAAAGTCCTTAAAGTCGATATTTTGCGGAGATTTATATATGGTCATCCTTGACGGATTTTCTTTGTTGGGTTCTATTTTGAACTGTTGATCCTCGTCCATCAGAAATTCAATTTCAATTTCTTTTGCATCATTTACTAGCATATAAATTCCGCCAACATACTTTTCATTATTTTTAAAAAGGAGTCTGCCCTCCGCATCTGCAGTTACAGAATCTACCAGTGTTTGAAATTTGCCGTAATGACTGGCAAGGTAAAAAGTCTTGTTTTTGAAAGTCTTATCTAGAAACTCAATTGCGCAGCCTTTTGGCTTTGCTACTGATTGTGCACAGTTAGTAAGACTATAAAAAATGAAAAGTGTCCAAATAAATGATAGTTTCATGTCTATTTTTTCATTGTAAAAGTTTAACAAAACTAATAACTTTTGAAGACTTAAGAGTTCCTCTTCAAAGTATAACCTTCCTTATTTTATGTACTAAAATTCATTAAAAAGAATTTTATTTGTAATTTACACAAATTATATAAATCAAATTGGACTTATTAACAATTTGTTTATATTTGTTTATATACCAATTCGACCAATGTTTATCCAAAAGCTATGAACAAATTTAACTTATTTAGATTATTATTTACTTTATCAATTTTAACCCCTACTGTTCAGTTGCATTCAAGCAGCTATGCTGAAGCCAAAATTGAAGATAACAGTTTTTTTCTAGACACATCTAATTCAATTGTTTTTCCATCAATAAGTGTTCAGCCTCAACCAACGGTAGATGTTTGTGTCGGAGAAACGATAATTTTATCCGTAACTTCCAATGGAAATGGTTTGCTCAGATATCAGTGGCAAAAAAACGGTTTAGATATTCCTTCTCAAACAACTGAAAATCTGCAAATATCATCCTCTATTGAGTCAGATTCTGGTATCTATCGCTGTATCATAACAGATGATGATGCTACAATAAGTTCTGAAACTTCTACAGTCACGGTAAATAGTCTACCAATTATTAATATCAGTGGAGACTTAATTATATGTGAAGGTCAAACAAGTACTTTAACTGCATCCGGAGCTATAGATTACGATTGGGGTGGAGGATTTGCAAAT
>TARA_Y100000385_G_scaffold13619_1_pt1 | contig 45326 bp, 50 predicted proteins | sample TARA_Y100000385 | Tara Oceans TARA_Y100000385 (sample SAMEA2620980) | marine metagenome | biome: marine biome (ENVO:00000447); feature: surface water layer (ENVO:00002042); material: "saline water (ENVO:00002010), including plankton (ENVO:xxxxxxxx)" | depth 5 m
GGGGTTAATACTAAGACTGGTTCCGTTAGACTGACCTGCCCAAATTATACAGGATTCTTCTTCGTACTTTAATTTCTTAGTGATAACTAGCGTTGAAGTAGTTTTGTTTTCGTTTACAAACAATACAAATGTTGTGTCTTGATCTAGATGACTCATTACTATTGGTTCTTCTTTATAGTTTTCAGAAAGATAATCCACCATAGTAAAGAATCCTTTAGTGCATCCAAGATTAAACTGAACCTGCTTATCATACAACCCTTCAGGAATTTGATCTTGTGCTTTTAATAATACAGGAAACATTATAACAAACATAACAAAAGTAAATGCAGCTAAAGTGGCTAATAAGTATTTAATATGGTTCATAGTTAATCGTCCACACAATATCCTGCAACCCAGTACGTAGGTTGAACATAAGGAAGAACTCCATATGGAATATCACGAGGCTGCTTTTCGTAGAAAGCTTTGCCGTTACTCATCCGATAGGCTACACGCCTAGGCTGATAAGTTTTTCGTCCTATTCTCCTTGTCCTTGCCATTAGTAAGCTGCCTCTGCCTCTGGCTCCAGATTCTTATAAGTGCGAATAACTGGAGGTGTTGGGTCAATATCGTATATTCTTGATAATGCGTCTAAAAAATCAGGGTGAATTGTAGGAAAAAGATTGTACTCATTATCTCTTACCCATTTTGCTAAATCATAAACAACGTCACTCTCATCTTTACGCATTATTTTCCTAGACATAAGAAACTCTTGCTTCCTGTCTTTTACGTCTAACTGCAAAGATGTAAGTCTTTTCTTATCTGTTGGGTAAGGCCAAAAAAATGAACCATCTTTTAGATCAGGCTCTAATCTTTGTATCCTATCCTTTTTGGATTGTGACCCTCCACCACCAACCCAGTTTAATTCGTACACAGGAAAGCTTTGCCCCTCTATACGCATCATTTCTTTAAAATGGTCTATGTCAGATTGAGCCCCATACCTCTCATACCCAACTTTTACTTCTCTAATTCCTGGGGCCATCTTCCATTTAGATCGTAACTTTTTTAAATAGTCCCAACGCTCTGAAAGACTTAACCTGTGACAAACTCCATCGAGTAAATATTTATTATAGAACGAATCAACACCAACAACGCACATAGCTGTACGGTTAGACCCTTTCTTTTTTGAGCTAGCTGGATCTACAAGAATATATACATTCATAGTATATGGTCTTACTTCCCACTCTCTCCACCACTCTGATTTAAACGCTACATCACTACCAGCAATTGGGTTTAGTAACTGCTGACAAGCTACAGTGTATGTAGAAGTTGTTTTTTTAATCTCTTCCCAGCGCTCATCCATAAGAAACACTGGTACTCCATCCATTTGACCGTTGTGTGTGGCTGGATGTATACGAGGCTTTACCGCTGCTCGTTGTAAAATTGTTCCATACGTGTCACCGTATGAATATCTTGTACCTGCGTACTGATATCTTGGATTATGTGTAGACCCAAGGTTTAATGATAGCTCCCACTGCGTGGTTGTCTTTGCTATCTGCTCTGGAGTTGACACACTTTCCTGAACAACAACATCATCGTATATAATTAACGAAAAGTGTCTACCTGTTGGCTGTCCATCTACTAAACCGTGAGCTTCTACCGTCTGCTCCTTGGGGTTTGACTTTCTTTTTACACAAAGACCTTCATTTTCTGCCCATTTAGGAGCTTGCTGCCTAGGCTTTTCGTACAGTATATCTGGATATAGATTAATAAGCTTTTCATTTGCTTCTAACTCTTGCATAACTTGCCGCAAAAATGGCTTAGCCTGCTTAGAAGAGAAAGATAAAAGACCTATTGTTATATCTGGATTACATAATATTTCTTGAACACAGCCAAGAAAAGTTATTATAGTACTTTTATAGTGAAACCGCGCCCAAAGATCGAGTCTTCTATCTCTGTCATTTTCGACTTCACGGCATCTTTCATATATCCAAGGATGAAGCATGTCATGACGGTTACAGAGGAAAACACCAAGATAATACCTGTCAAGCTGACCGAGAGTGCGAATAAAAGTATCATCAAGATTGGGATCGCTATGACACTTAGCATATGCAGCAACGACTTGATCGTACTCTGCACCTTGTGCCCATTGAGCAAACTTGATGGCTGCTTCAGCATTTTTTGTATCAGCAAAAACATCTTTGGATATCTCTGGTAAACTCACTTTTTCTCTACGTCAGGTCCCTTTGCTTCTTCAGACCAACCATTATCTTTTTTGCCTTCAACAACTTTGAACAGAATGGAACCATCTTCTTGAACTTCAGTCCTATACGTCGTAGGAGTTAGCTTCCATACCGTGAACTCTTCACTGTTGGTTGGAATCGAGCTAAGCATCGACTCCATCCTGTCCATTGTTGACTCTACCATTGCAAGTGGTGAACGATGCCCCGTCATACCCATCATGCGCTCAAACATTCTATCCATAGCTCTAATTTGATTACCTACCATTTTTTTCTCCATGTTGTACACCTATTATATTACACCGATTAGTAAAATATTTACAATTATAAGTACAGCTATATATTCTATCATTAAGGATTCATATTCTTATAAAGGTTTCTAACCCAATCAAGTTCATCTGGATCATTAAGATAATAATCTATTTGACTTTGAGATAACCCTTTCATCCAAGGCTCTTCTGCTGGAAGAGCTCTTAAAAACTCATTTAAAAAATTATCATTTCTTGATCCAATTGAAACTCCTCCTGGACCCATTGGTCCTTGAGTAACAGATTCATGGGCAATAGCCATTGCCTGGCCAATAATGTTTGGGTCAACATTAAATCCTAATTTGTCTAAAGCAGCTTTCATAGCTTTACCAATAGTTCCAACAGTGCCATACTCCATCATTCCAAATATAGATCGCAATGCTTTTCCTAAAGGAGTTTGAGCCTCCATAGCTTGCTTCTGAAGCTGAGCCAATGCTTCATAAGCCGCAGCTTTTCGTTCTGGATCATCAATATTTTCAAACTCTGTAACCCTTCCATACATGTCTACAGGCTCTCTATTTTCTTGCTGATCTGTAGGAGCAGGTCTTCCAACCCCAAATGGCATACCTATTCTAGTATCTCTTGATGGATGAGAGCTAGGCTTTGAAGGATCGGTAAAAGATTCTGGCCCTATTCCTATATCAACGTTTTTATTAACATCTCTTTCTTGATCTTTTTCTTGAGACATCTCTAATGATCGATCATCATCTACTGATGGACCTAGAAGACCGCGGTCGTCTACATCTACACCAATGTTTCCCTGGTTAACTCCAAGGTCGTTAGGGTTTACATCATTTATATTTTGACTAGGAGCTTTAGTTGGATCTGCAAAATTAGTTTTGTTTTGCATAGCATCAATTTTATCCATCATTGCTTGACGCTCTTGTTGCTCTTTTGTTTCTCTTGCGGCTTTATCTCTTGCTTCTACTGCTGCAGCTATTGCTCTGTTATTAGCCGCGTCTTCCATTTCCGCATCAAAAGCTTCTCTGTCAACATTGTTTTCTATTGTTGCTCCCATAGCCTTAGCAAGAGCAGCTCTAAAACCTTCTATAGTGCTAGTATCTTGAGAGCTTTTAGATTGACCCGAAACAGATGGACCATCGCCTCCAAATGCTCCAGAACCTAATCCTCCTCCTGGAGCGTCAGGACTAGAATCAGCACCACCGCCTGGGCTGCTTGCTCCTCCCCAACCCATCTTAGTACCCTCTTGGAGCCTTCTTCTGTACTTTCTTGCCAGAAGATTTAGAGTATTGTTTAGCTTTTTTCATACCAGCTTTAGTGTAAGCAAATTTTTTAGTTCCGACTTTAGGCATATTAATTAAGGAGCTTTGGCTCCTCCTCCTTCATACTTTCGTTTAGTTTATCAATTATAGACTCTACATCAACAGCCTTCTTTACCTCGACAGTTGTAGTCTTTGTTTCTTTCTTTTCAACTTCCTGCTTGGAATAAGTGGATCTGTAGTTAAACTTATTAACCATCATGAATGCATATAGTGATGTATTAAATGATTTATTTTCTAGGTTATCCCTACCTATCTGTATCCAGTAAGCTTCAGAAGCTTGTATACCTAACTCAATGGTGCGCTGAAAATCACCCTTTCTCTCGTCTTTTAGCCATCGGTAGAACGTAGACTTATGAATACTAAGGAACCTGCATACTTCAACAACGGTAGACCCACAAGCAAACATCTCAATTACTTTCTTCTTGTTTGCTGTGGTCCACACACTGTTGTGTACTACCTTGCCTTCCCTACGTTTTACAGGGTTAACAGCCATTATTTTCCCTTACCCCTCATTTGAAGGTTTGACTTTGAATTTCCTTTAATATTAGAAGCTTTCTTGCCTGCTTTATATTTTGCGTATGATGTCGTGCCGTGGCTTTTCATACGATCACCCTTGGTCATGTTATTCCAAGTTGCCTCTCGCATTACACTACCTTTTCTCTGAGCACTTTTATTCTTCTTTGAACCGCCTGAATTAGTGCTTCCAGGTTGACCACCTGGATTAGCTCTTTGACCTGGACCTCTACCAGGACCTTTGCTCCGACCTTCTGGCCCCGCTGTATTTGAACTTGCACCCATCTTAAATATCCTTTGTTAAATTTTAATTATGATCTACTTCTGTAAGGTGGGACTGTACCAACAGAAGGGAGAAGGGACCCTCAACAAGGAGGGGAGAGATGTGCTGGTACAATCCCAAATTCATTACTTATATTATAGCATATTGGGGGGGTAAACGTGTACACTTTTATTCTGTTAGCAAATTTATTAGCCAGGCACCTAAGAAAATCCTTAACAATTTTGTCCATATAGTAATATAAATATATATATATTATAATAAGGGAGGGGGTTATCTGTGGATAACTTTCTGATTACCCTTTATAATCATAGATTTAACCTACTTTTTACCTGTGGATAACCCTGTGTATAACTTTTGAATAACTTTTTATAAAAAATATACCCCCCAAAAAATTTGGAATCAAAAATTTCTAGGTCTCTTAGCCCCGGACACTGCCTACACGCAACGCACTTTCCAAAATTTTGCCGCTAAGCCAGATATGACAATACTCCATATAGGTAAACATAATATAATATTCCATAAGGGGACAATAACCAATAGATATACCCCCATTCAATTTCAATTCTATACCTCCAGGGAACACTAAAAACATGCTCCCTAGCTATATACAAAGAATAACCTATACGTAGGGGTGCCTAAAGCTTAATAAACTCTTGGGAACAGCTTAATGTTGTGTTAGTGCCTTTTTTTATTTATATGTATGGGCGGGTGGAACGGGACTCCTAAACCTGGATCGCTCGGACGCGCCTCTGGGAGTACCTTCAGAATATTCGAATATGCTTATATTACAGGGTTAGTATATTAGAAAGTGCTTATACAGGCAGGCAATTTGCAATTCGGGTCTAGGTACGCTATATTAAATGCATGGGAACGAAAGACCTTCCCAAGATCGCATAAAGTGTCGCGGTCTACACGTCAGCCCACGAGCGAGAGCATAAAATCGGGGATAATATTTCAAGGTGAGAGAATCGTTTGCTTTCTGCTTCATCCCGCCCGAAAGGTTAGCGACCCCATGAAACCGCACGCGGTGGAGGGATTTCCAGAATAAGTCTGGCACGCTATACGGGGATTTTGTAAGGTAGAAAGATTGCACAAATAGATCGAGCCGGACTGATACAAGCGAAAGCGAATATCGGAATGCCCTAGTGAGTGAATCCTGGTGGGTAAACAGTAAGGAATTATATAAGAGATAATTGGGGATTAATACTGCTAGTCTACTCGAACTGGACTTAGCGGGGTCAATAAAATCAGATAAGTGTGCTGGAATGACCCGCCTCGTAACCTGCAAGGGAACTGGAATATCTAAGGAATAATGTTATTTGTGAGAATCACACTTCCGTGATTCATACAAAAACGGAGCACCGCAACGATGGAAATCATCAAAAATGGAAAAGACCTCGGCACGGCAATCAAACGCGCAGTAAATCAAGCACTTAAGTGGCAAGATAAAGTGCAAGAACTGTTCGTGTCGTCCGCATGGCACTACTCTGAGCATGGCGATAGTACATATCTATCTATGCTTGTGAAGGGTATTACAAAGTGCGACGGAGTTAATAAGCAAAAACTTATCGGCTTCGTGTCGGAGGTATGCCAAGTCAACTGGGACAAAGAAAACCTACGCTTCAAGAAAGCAAAAAAGTCTGAGTTCGAGTTTGATATGGTTACACTTCATGCCCGCAAATGGTACGACTTCGAGGTGGAATCATCGCTAAGTATCTGGCAGTTAAAGAAACTTATCGAGAAAACCACGGCAGATATCGAGAAGCACTCTGATGAAGCGCGAGATCAAGTCATGGAAGCATATGACGCAATCGGCGAACTCAATCAGACTATCGAGAAAATTGCCAAGATGGAGGAGTGGTCAGAGGCGGCATAGTCAGCGGGATTCACACTGGAAACAGTGTGATTCTCACAGATAACATCATAAAAGGGAGGCAAATGTACTACGATAAAGAGGTAGGCGTGTGGATTGAGGTTATACCCGCACAAAAAGCGCCTAGAGTTAAGTCTAATATTAAGACTAAACGAACCAAGTCTGGTCATACTTGGCCTAGGATAGCAAAGCAGAAATTCCGGTAAGGGGATGATGTTGACCCCAGTGAATCCACCCTGAGTCACGGTGGTAAAATGAACTGACTTCGGGGTATTTGATAGCCGTATATGGATACCCTGCACTTATCGGCTAATTTACGGGTGGCATGAGTCTGGTAGTGTAAGTCTGTAGAAGAAATGCTCTATCTACAGCGTCTCGTCATGTCATGGGGTCAAAGCGTCCATATGAGACGAATAAAATATACCCTAGTGTCTTGACTGATACTGCTCGTACAGTCCTGAGTATGACTGTCAATAACTGCTCCCTAGTTGTAACCCCCCGTACCCTATGGGTACATACTACTAACCCCTGCTATATGTCTAGGGAACACGTTTTTCATGCTCCCTGCGACCTTGTGCGGGATATTATGAGGTCATTCTATGTGGACTGTTGAGAAAGATAAGAGTCGTTTTTATTATGCCTACAATGGTGTTCGTAAATGCTACTCAAAGGATGTTGACTGGGGTTTAGTCGATTATCTTGAGGCTAGTGTAGAGTGGATGAGCAAGAAGCCGTCTGATATATACGATTATGAGTATAAAGGTGGTAAATTTATTGAGTATTTATCACTGTAAGGGAGAGTTTAATATGTCAATTGGATTAGTTGTGATGAATATCACAGTAATATCTCTTAGCGTGTGCGCTACCCTGTACGCCACACTGTAAGCCTATAAATATAGGTACTTTTTAGTTGTAACCCCATAAATAAGCAGACCCTGCTTATCCCTGCTATGTACTCAGGGAACAACATTTTCATGCTCCCAAGGAGGTTAGAATGGATGTATTTGTTATGTACTCGCTTATGATATCTTGCTCAATACTGGTACTTGTACTGTTCTCATGAATATATTTTATGTAGACGATGACCCAGTAATATCTGCTGTTCAGTTATGCAACAAGCATATAGTTAAGATGCCGTTAGAAACTGCACAGATATTGAGCACCGCACATAGACACCTTGACGGTGACGATTATGCGGATAATCACGGATTGTACAAGGTTGCACACCTCAATCACCCCTCAACTGTATGGGCGCGTAGTTCTAAGCAACATTATGAGTGGCTAATTGCTCATTTTGAAGCGTTGCTTGACGAGAAACTGCGCCGTTATACCAAAAAACCACCACATAAATCAGGAGAATTGCTAGATGCACTGCGTAAAGTGCCGAATAATATGCCAGACGCAGGATTTTCACCCCCACCTCAGTGTATGCCAGACGAATACAAGGATAAAAGCACTACAAAAGCGTATCGTAACTACTATTGTGGTGCAAAAGCGTACATGGCTCAATGGAAATGGCCCGCAATAAGACCCGAATGGTACAAGATATGAGACATAGAAAGCACTGGCCCCGACAAGTAGCGTATGAGAATAAGAAATATTCTCATGAATTGCTGAGAAGATTAGACGTTCTTGTCAGTTATGCTTACGCATTTTCTAAGTCTGAGAATGTACTGTATCTGAAGGAATATGGTGCTGTAGTTGATAGCGGGTACATAGAGGACGTAACGAATCACCGTATATCTTTCCGACTCCTGCTTAATTACAGCGCTATTCTTTGGCTATCTAGAAATCTTTTGGATTGCAAGTTAAGGTTTCAAGGTAGTGAGAGCAGGCAAACACAGTTGCTAAACCTAAATAAAAACAATGCTTTATTGGGTAGAAGATGGGAGGATGACTGGGGCTATTATTTGGTAAGCGGATGGTCATCTGGTGAGGACGAATGGGTCAGATTGATAGCGATGGCGGAGTCTAATGAGAGGGAGTTTGTGATATTTAATCTAACCAACTCACAGTTACCGCCTAAAGATAATGATAAATGCCCAGAGAATAGTAATGATTGGATTAATTTGTGCCAAGATTACAGACCTGATTATATAATTGAGCCTAGGTATGATTACTGGGTAAACATTCCGATCAAAGGCAATGAGGGTTTCATTGCTAAGACAAGATTCCACGGTATCGTGGAGAGGCAACGCCCTAGCCATATAGGGTAGTAAGGAGAAATACAAATGGTATTTAACTTTGCGGGAGAGTATCTGGATGGCAAGCAACTAACAGAGAAAGAAAAACTAAAAATCTTTTCTGATATGATTGCGCGTCAGGATAAGATTGACGCTAGAAAAGAAGGTAAAAGAAGTAAGCGAGAGGTTTGCGTCACCGAGTCTGAACTAGAAGCACAGCAACAGAGTATGGTAGACTCTGGAAAAACATGGGAGGATATTAAAAATGAGTGTATCTGAATATGATGATGACATCTATGATGAAGAAGATGCAGAGTATGATGATCTTTCTAAAGTGCCGATCCAGTTTGATGAGGTACACGATGGCAGAGTGGTTAAGGTGTGGCGATTGGGAACTAATGATAAGACAGCCCATTATGCCATTAATAATCAAAGAGATACATACATTTCGTCATTGGTTATGTACTCTTTACCAACTAAAATTTCCTACAACTAACGGAGCAATGTAATGTCAGAAGTTACTATAACACCTAGTCAAATCCCTGAGTTTTTGAAAGCATCAATTGTGCATAAGTTTACTTGCTTGTTTACTGGAATGCCTGGGATTGGCAAGACAGAGATTGTTACTGAAACTGGGCGAGAACTTTTAGGTAATACGAAAGATATTAGGCTGTCTCAACTTGATCCAGTAGATTTGATGGGTGTTCCCCAAGTGGTAGATGGGCGCACTCGTTTTGCTGTTCCAGACTTACTGCCTAATGTGGATAGAGATGGTAAGACAGGTTTACTTATTCTCGATGAGGTTCTTGATGCTGCAACTGCAGTGCTAACTGGGGGACAACAACTAATTCTTGAGCGTAGAGTTGGCTCCTATATAATGCCAGATGGTTGGCATATAGTAGCAATGGGCAACAAGAAAGAGCATGGCGGTATCAATCGTGGTCTATCTGCCCCACTCAAGGATAGGTTTGCTCATGCTGAGGTGATTGTTGATGCGTCAGAGATCATCACTTACTTTATTAAGAAGGGTGCGGATACTATCGTAACATCATTTCTTAAGTCGCACTCTGACTTGATACATCAACTTCCCGAAAAGGGTGGATCATGGGCTAAGCCTACACCTAGATCATGGTACAAACTTTCTCAAGTAAGGCAAGGTAATCCAAGTGATTCGATAAGGTTCCAGTTGTATGCTTCTCTTGTTGGGGAGGGTGTTGCTGCAGAGTTTATAAGCCACGAGAAGATAGCAGATCAAGTGCCAGACCCAGAAGATTGCATCAAGAATCCTATGAAAACTATGATTCCTGAGAATCCTAGTGCAAAGTATGCTATTGCTGTAGGGTTAGCACACTGGATTAATGTTGATAACATGGGTAATGTGATGAAGTATCTTGGTCGTTTACCAAGTGAGTATGCTGTAACAAGTATCATGGAAGCCAGAAAGATCAAGCCAGAGATTCAAGATACACCTGAGTTTGGTCAGTGGGCTATGGATAATGTCGATATCGTATTAGGATAATACAAATGAAACTAGAAAATAAAGCAATGTTGTTTAAGGTAGATTTTAGTATCACTTCTGGGCGTAAGGTAGACAAGGAGGTATCAAGTAAGATAGCGGATGACTACAATGTAAGTGGTGGTAGTCAAGCATCTGGTAACTTCAACAAGATTACTATAGCACAGAAGTATATTAAACCTTTCCAAGATATCAAGCGTAGGGTAGAGCAAGCAGTAAAGCAGAACACCTTGCCATACTTGCATGACAGTGATAATACTTATCTGTTACCTAACAATCGTATCATGAACATCAGTAAGATATGGCGTGATGCTGAGCGTGAATGGGAAACAGCCAAAGATGAATTGGTTAATGGCAAGTATCATGAGGCTTTGCAGGAGGCTAAGAAAAGACTCAATGATAGTGGTGGTATGTTTAGATACGATGACTATCCAGATGTTGAGGACTTTGTAGCCAAGTTTAAGATGCAGAAATTTCTTAGACCAGTGCCGTCTGCTCATGGTCTTGAGATGCTTACTGGACTGAGCGAGATAGAAGCCAAGCGTATCAAGGATGAGGTAGAGCAGAGTATGAATGAGAGTTTAGAATCATCTGTTGAGTCTTTATATAATAAGATTAAAGATGAGATGAATGGTTTGATTAGTGTGTTAGACAAGGATAATCCTAGGATATGTGAGACTAGGGTTGATGGATTGAATCATCTTATTAGAATTATTGATTGCCTTAACTTTACTAATGATGATAAACTAAAAGATATACAACAGTATATGAAAGATAATCTTTTGTTTGTACCAGCCTCGCTAAGAGGTAACAAGCCTGCTCAGACTCGTGCTATTAATCATGCTCGCAAGGTATTGCAGATGATTTTTGTTAATGATGTAGCAGACAACCAAGAACAACCACTAACAGCAATGGAGAAACTGTATGGATTCGGCTCGTAAGTTAGAGATTGCAAGATCAAGAGCGTTGATGGACTTCCCTTTCTTTGGTCATTTACTTTTGTCAATGGAGATAGTTCGCAAGGATGAGATACCAACATTTGCTACTGATGGGAGGAGTATTTTTTATAACGATGATTTCCTTAACACACTTAGTATGGATGACATTCAGTTTGTATTACTGCATGAGGTTATGCACCCCGCTTTTTTCCATCTAACTAGGAGAGGGCATAGAGATCCTACGCTATGGAATATTGCAGGTGACTATGTAATTAACTATCAGTTAGTTGATGAGGGTATGAAGCCACCAGAAGATGTATTGTATGACAAGAAGTATAACTTTGACTGGAATACTGATGCTGTTTACAATGATATATTAGAGGGTAATAATCCTAACATATCTATACAATCTCTTGATGATATGCCATGCACCGGACACTTCACTGACATGGATGGAGAGGGTGAAGGTAAGAAACAAGAGATGGAGAATGAGTGGAAGCAGAAGATATTATCTGCTGCAAACTCATGCACTCAGCGTGGTAGTGTACCAGGGGCGTTCAAAGAGATCATAGATGAGATACGAAATCCAAAAGTATCATGGGCTGATGAACTTGCTGAGTTAGCAAGGGAGCCAATGAGAGATGAACACAGTTGGAAAAGACCACAGAGAAAGTTTATTGCAGATGAGTTATACTTACCATCCATTCAAAAGATAGATGGCTTGCGTAAGATTATATTTGCTGTAGATACTAGCGGTTCAATGAATACAGATATACTTATTCAAGCATGGTCAGAGATTGTTTCAGTAGCACAGGATTGTGATGTTGATGAGATAATTATTATGGATGTAGATACTGAGGTACAAAACATACATAGATTCCAAGCACTTGATATACCAGAAGCATTAAATGTAGTTGGTCGAGGAGGTACTGCCTTCGAGCCTGCGTTTGATTGGGTTGTAGAGAATGATGAGAGTCCATGTGTACTTATATATCTAACTGATTTGTATGGTTCTTTTCCTTCATATGAGCCAGACTACCCAGTGATTTGGGTAAACTATGGAGATGAGGAAACATCACTTAGTGTACCATTTGGAGATGTAATTAACGTAGAAAACTCAGGAGAATAAAATGAGTAATAGTCATAGCGATTTTGTACATTCAGATTTTAAAACTAAAGAATCTCTTATAAAGTTTCATGAGTATGAGACAAGTTTAGCTAGATTAAACTACACTCGAACCTCATTAGTGCTTCAAAAAGAAGATGATGGGTATGCCATTAAGCAAGAGATGTCTTATAGAAATGATAGAAATGAGTCAGATCCAGAAACAGGTTTAATGACAAGGATTAAATACTATGATGATAATAGTATTGATGTTGACTTTACACCCGCCAATAAAACACATTACTTTTATCACAATATAGAGGAAGATCTTCTTAGGTTCTTACCTCAATCAATACATATTTATACTGCTAACAGTAAAAGGTATGCTGTATACGAGCAAGACGAAGATGTTAGACGAACACACTATGATGTTAATAATGTTTGGGAACTGCAAAAAGATCGTATTACTTTTAAACCAGATGGTACAATAGATGGTGGTAAAAAATGCATGAGGGGTGAATCTAAATTTGCTGAAGATAAGCCACTGAAAGAACACTTAACTACTAAGCATTTTACAGAGATGACTAAGGCTAGACTTGACGGAGACTTTAAAGTTGAATGGGGTCAGTTAAACGCTACGTTTAGAGGGGTGGATACTAGAAAGTTTCACTTTGTTGTTGAGTTATTCAGACCAAAAGTAGCAGGAACATATGGAACTGGACCAAACTCAGGTGTGATTAGAAAGCTTAGTGTTGCAAGGTTTATTAATGACATTAAAGATATACAACAAGCAGAAAGACTTGGCCTAAGTATCATAAAAGATTTACCAGATAGTTGTTTAGGATATCATATGTGTAAACTAAGAGAGAGATATAAAAATGCAAACGGAAATGTTTAATAACGAGGTAGACTTAACGCCAGAGGATTATGATATACTAATGTACTTGTTAGATGAAACATCTATTAGTGTTGATGATGGTAATGATAATGCAATCATGAATGATATGGCTCGACTCAGAATGAGAGGGTTCGATCTACTTCAGTCATGTGCTATAATGGATAGTACAAATAATAATCCTTTCGGATATTCAATGTAAGTATGGTATAATATATATAGGAAAAATAAAATGATTATAGATATAAGAGAACATAAGTATAAAGATGGTAACTCTGGTTTATATTTAACATATAATATTGATCCTCTTTCTGGAGATGATGAGTATATATCAGAAATTCTTTTAGACTGGCATGATGTTGATTTTCTTATCACTCAATTAATATCTCATCGAGATGCTAAGCAAAGTAAAAATAGATATCTTGAGAGGAAGGGTTATGAAAGTAACGTGGGGTAAGGGTAGTTCTTTTAATCTATCTGAATTAATAGGTGATACTGATTGGGGAGCAGAAAGATACCGGACTATGGAAAACAAGTGGAAGTTTCTTATCACCAACCACAGTGGAAACGGTGTGTGGTATGATTACTATGATGGAGGAGAGTATGAAACTGTTGAAGAATTAAACCTAGCAATTTCAGATATAATTGAATGGAAAGAATGGAAGAAATTAAATGCAAAAAACATATAACGACTTTGATATAAACATCCCCGCTCGTAGTAGCAGCGGGCAAGTAAATACTCAATGTCCTAGGTGTTCAGGACAGAGGAGAAAGAAGAAGGCAACTTGTTTATCAGTAAACCTTGATGAAGGGGTGTGGTTGTGTCACCATTGTGGTTGGTCAGGGAGTCTAGCCAAGGGTGATGATAAAGGTTCTGATGTATTGCACTGGAGAAAGCCTAAGTTTATCAAGCCAGATCCACTGCCTACAGTAGACTTAAGTTCTTCAGTAATCAAGTGGTTTTCTGATAGGGGTATTAGTATATCTACACTAGAAGAAAATAATATAAGTGAACGTAAAGTATATATGCCACAGATTGAATCAATGGCACAGTCTATTGCGTTCCCTTACTATAGAAATAAGGAATTAATTAATGTAAAGTATAGGGATAACAAAAAGCATTTTCGTTTAGAGGCTGGTGCACAGCGCCACTTATATGGTATTGATGACATAGTAGGTAACGATGTTAGTTGTGTTATTGTTGAGGGTGAGATAGATAAGTTATCATTGTGGGAGGCAGGGATTAGAACTTGTGTTAGTGTTCCCGATGGCGCACCACCAGTTAATAGTTCTGATTACTCCTCAAAGTTTGAGTATCTTAATGACCCGTGGCTACACAAAGAAAAATTTAATATAGTTTCCAAGTTCATTATTGCTGTAGATAATGATGAGCCAGGAAGTAAACTTGAGAATGAACTATCCCGCAGACTAGGTAAAGACAAGTGTTACAGAGTTGTGTGGCCTGAAGGTTGTAAGGATGCTAATGATGTACTGGTTAAGCATGGTAAAACTGTACTGTCTGAATGTATTGACCATGCCAAGCCGTACCCAATAGCAGGTACTTATAGTGCTACTCATTTGTCAGACTCAATCAATAGATTATATGAGGGTGACATTGAAAAAGGTGTAAGCACTGGATGGGAAACAATGGATGCTCATTACTTGGTAAGGCCCGGGGCATTCACAGTGCTAACAGGTATACCTAGTAGTGGTAAATCTAATTGGCTTGATGCAATGATGGTGAACATAGCAAAGAGGGAGGGCTGGAACTTCGGTATCTTTTCACCAGAGAATCAGCCACTTGAAGATCACATGGCTAGGGTTATTGAGAAGTGGGCGGGTCAACCATTCTTTGATGGGCCGACACCTTGCATGGACAAGAACAAACTAGAGGAGGGCAAGCGTTGGTTAACCAAACACTTTACTTGGATACTTCCAGAGGATGATAAGGAATGGTCTATTGATGTTATATTAGAATCAGCAAAGAGATTAGTTCTTACCAAGGGTATACGTGGATTAGTTATTGATCCTTGGAATGAGTTAGAACATCTGCGTAGGGATGGACAGAACGAAACAGAGTACATTTCAGTAGCACTCAAGAGGATGAGACAGTTTGCAAGAAAGTATGGTATTCATTTATGGATTGTGGCTCACCCTGCTAAACTATACAGAGATAAGAATGGTAACATTCCTATTCCAACACCGTATGATATCAGTGGTTCAGCCAGATGGCGTGACAAATCTGATAACTGTATTACAGTATGGAGGGACTTCACAAAAAATGATTCAATCATTGAAGTTCATGTGCAGAAAGTTAGGTTTAAACAGGATGGACAGTTAGGAAACGTGGAGTTAACTTACAATTGGAGGACAGGAACATATCATTTACCAAGCAATGCTGTTAGAGAAGTACCCGCTAAGATATTAAACTATGGATAAGACATGGAAAAAGTTTGAACGTTGGGTTGCAGAATTCCTTACCGAACTAGGCGATGATGCTGATCGTGTACCAGTTACTGGCAGGACAAGAGGAAGCGCACCAGATGTTACAAGCAATACACTATCCATTGAATGTAAGTATAGGAAGAAGATTCCTGAGTGGATTAAGGATGCTATGCGTCAAGCTGTTGCATCATCTAGGAACGGAACAGTACCAGTTGTATTCATAAAAGAAAATGGTACTGCTTTTGATGACACACTTATAGTCTTTAGGGCTAAGGATTTTAGGGAGAAATTAAAATGAAACGTGAATACTTTAATTTAGCAAGAGCAATAGCAAGCGAACAATCTCCATGCAATCCTTGCCTCAGTTGGAAGTATTGCGCTCAAAAGAAAACTGCTTGTGAAGCGTATCAAAATTATTATGAAACAGGAGAAATAATGGGTACAACTAAGCCAACAACTACAATCTATAAGGAAATATTTGATGTCAGGTCTGGAAGCACTTAAGTCTTTAACAATAAAATCAAACAGTATTTGGAGTACAAACTCTGGCCCTGCTTGGGAGGATGTGGCGGCTACGTTAGCAAAGGCAAGTTATCTAAGTGGTTGTTACGCTAGGTATAAGTATTGCTTAGAAAAAAAATGGAACAAAGTTTTGATAGATCATCTATATACAAATGCTAAAGAACTACAATGGAATAAAACTATATCTAATTTTGATATATTTAAAATAGTTAATCTAGCTTTAGATGAAATGGTTAACCCATCTATATGTCCTAAATGTAATGGAAGAAAGGAGGTAATTATATTAGATAAATTGTATGAGTGTGATCTATGCTTTGGATTGGGTACTAAAAAAATGACAAATTTAAATAGAGAAAAATATTTAGATAAAAAAAGACACATATTTGATAGGCATATAAAATATAATTATTTTAATAATATAATTACAGGTATAGAAGAATGGGAACTAGAGTTACAAAGAGTATTCAACCCTTACAGGAGGGTTAAGTGAAGAGTCGTAAGTACCTTGAGTGGGTAGCGGATCAACCATGTATATACTGCGGTCAAGATTCACAGGCTCACCACCTTAGAGTTCAAGCTCTTGGTGCGGGGATGGGTAAGAAAGCGCCAGATTATTTTACGTTACCAGTATGCTACACTCACCATGCTGAATGTCATAGCGGGGAGATAGATAAGGAAACACAAATGAGATGGTGCTTGCAAACAATAGGACGTGCTTTTGAATATGGTATAATAGAATGGACAAAAAAGTAAAGAGATTTAAATTGTATAACTTACATGAAAAGAATAATTGTGTAGATTATATTAAACAATTATCTCATTCTAATGAGCCTTATGAAGTTATAATAAGACCGTACAATAAAAAGAATCAACGATCTATAGATCAGAACAATAGGTACTGGCATATTATTAGGGAGGCTGCAAATGAAATAGGGTATACTACTAATGAACTACACTCTATTATGTGTGTTCAGATCCTGGGTACTAACACAGTTACAAACTTGGATGGTGATGCAGTGGAGGTTGCTATACAAACATCTGGTTTAAATGTTGAGCAGTTCGCTGAGTACATGGAGAGAGTTGAAGCAACTCTTATTGAGGCTGGGTTCTACAATCCAGCAAGCATGACTAAAGGAGAGTTTTGATTATGGGTTGGGAACAACAACAATCATTAGAACAAGAGGAGTTTGAAGAGGGGTATAACTTATGGCTTGATAACTTAGAGAAAGAAGATAGAGAGGATAACTTCAGACAGTATCTTGATTCACTAAAAAAATACAGGGAAAATAAATACTAATGAATAGTTTAGAGATGGCATTTAAAAGACCTTTTCCAGAAGGTAAGGTTAAGTTTAGAAAAGGTGGAGGTAGTAAGGAGTTAGCCTATATTGATGCTAGAAATGTAATGGATAGGCTAGACGAGGTCGTTGGTATTTCTAATTGGCAGACTAAGTACCATTGGATTGGCAATCGTATGATATGTGAACTGTCTGTTAATATAGATGGAACATGGATTACTAAGTCAGATGGTGCTGATGATTCTAATATTGAAGGTGCAAAGGGTGGCATCAGTGACGCTCTTAAGAGGGCTGCTGTCTTGTTCGGCATAGGAAGATACTTATACCATCCCAATGCTTTTGATCGTAATAATAAAGCTGCTGTCTGGGCTACACCAGAGGGCTTTGATGAACTAATGAGCAAAAGGACAAAGGATAAATAATGCACTGGTATGACAGACAAGGAGAACCAAGACATTTTATTGAAGGAAAGAACGGGAAGACTAGGGCTACAACATTAAGAGATGCAAGGAAATATGGATGGATGCCCTCTGTAACTTCTGTTCTAGATATATTAGCTAAGCCTGGGTTAGACACATGGAAAACTAACAAGGCTATTGATGCTGCTGCTTTAGTACCAAGAGGAGATTTAAGTATTGAGATATGGAGGTCAAGGGTACTACAGGAAAGCAAAAGGGAAACAGTTGAAGCATCCGAAAGAGGTAGTAGGATACATAATATGTTAGAGAACTGTTTTAAAAATGAGCTATCTCCTACTGGTGCTGACTCAAATATCTTTAATGCTGTTGATGCTTTGTTAAAGATTAATTGTGGTGAACAACAATGGAGATCAGAGGAAACTGTATGTAATGTAAAGGATGGATATGGTGGTATGATAGACTTGGTATCAGACGAATGGGTTATTGATTTCAAAACCAAAGAGTTCTCTACTGGTAGCAAGCAGTTAGCTTACGAGTCTATGGCATACCAATTGATTGCTTATGAGAGAGCACTGCCTGCGCCAGCTAAGAGAATAGCAAATGTATTTATCTCTGCTAGCAACCCAGGCACTGTTGTCTTTCATGAGTGGGATAGTAAAGACTTTGATAGGTACTGGACTATCTTTAGTTCAGCATTAGAAGTATGGAAAAGTGTAAAGAAATATTGGCCTGAAAAACACGGAGAAAGTAATGAAGGGAATTAATAAAGTAATTCTAGTTGGTAATGTATGGAAAGAACCTGCTATTCGTACTACTAAAAACGATAGCAAGATTGCTCAGGTATCTATGGTTACCGAGTCAGGATATGGTGAGTATAAGAAAGCTGACTGGCACAACGTAGTCTTCTTTGGTAAACAAGCGGAGATTGTTGAAGCTTATGTGGGTAAAGGTACTAACTTGTATGTAGAGGGATCAATTGATTATCGTAAGTATACTGATAAGAGTGGTGTAGAAAAATATACCACCGATATCAAAGGGTATATGATGCAGATGATTAACAGTCCAGATGCATACAAAGAAGTAGAGATGGGATCTTCTGACAAGAAGTCTATGCCTTCAGGTGCTAGAGACGCTATGAAAGATATAGCTAAAGAAGTATCAGCTGATGACATACCGTTCTAAAGGAGAGCCACAAGATGAGATCATATACTTCCTTGCAAGAGACATTTACTCTGGTAAAAAACAACCGACTGTTAAATTTAATTCTTGGGAAGAATGTTTTAAACACCATGCTGGATGCTCTTTGCAAGAGTATATGCGATATGCAAAAGAACACGATCTAAAAGGAAAATATATAAATGTCAGATCAAGTAAAGATTGAGTTGATGAGTACAGCAAGTGCTATACCACAGAGGGCAACTGAGTTTTCTGTTGGGTATGATATCTGTTCATCAGAGGATGATGTGATTAGACCTTTGTCTACAAAGGTAATTAGCACTGGAATAAAACTTCATATGCCAATTGGTATTGAAGGTCAGGTAAGAAGTAGAAGCGGCTTAGCATCTAAGCATGGTGTGTTTGTTCTTAATTCCCCAGGAACTATTGACCCAGACTACAAGGGTGAGGTCAAGGTAATCCTTTTTAATTCGGGACATCTGCCATATGATATTGAGAAGGGAGATAAGATAGCGCAGTTAGTATTCTCGCATTATCTTTCTCCAGTTTTATCTACTGAGGTTAGTAGTTATGTTGTTAGGGGTGAGGGTGGTTTTGGTAGCACAGGAAATAAAGTAATTAACGAAGGTATACAATGACATTTAAAACTAAGCTAGGCGAAGATATATTTAAAAACAAGTACGCATCTACAGAGTATGAGACTTGGAATGACAAGGCGCATGCAGTAGTTAACAGCGTATGTGGTGACTTCAATGGGACAAAGAATCCTTTAATGGATAAGACAGAACGAGATCAGCTTGCTCAGTATATCTCTGACTTTAAGTTTGTCCCAGGCGGTAGGTATCTATGGTATGCAGGTAGGGATGCTAGGTTCTACAATAACTGCTATCTTCTCAGGCTTGAGGAGGACAGTAGAGAAGAGTGGGCTGGAGTTACTCAACGTGCTATGTCCTGCTTGATGACAGGTGGAGGGATTGGTGTTGATATCTCTAAGGCAAGACCATCAGGACGCAGACTGGTTCGTACTGGAGGCGTTGCTTCTGGGCCTATTCCACTACTGTCTACCCTCAATGAGGTTGGACGTAATGTAATGCAGGGTGGTAGTCGTAGGTCTGCACTGTATGGCTCAATGAACTGGCAACATGAAGATGCTAATGACTTCCTAAAGGTTAAGAACTGGCATGACATCAGCGTTGGTGGTACTAACTATGCTGAACTAAAGAAGGCAGACTTCAATGCTCCTGCTCCTTTAGATATGATGAACATCTCACTTAACTATGATGATGCATGGCTTAAAGATAAGATGAATCCAGTGTTTGTTGAAAACATCAGGCAGGCTATGATGACAGGAGAGCCTGGATTTTCGTTTAACTTTGGAGACAAACAAAATGAAACTCTTCGTAATGCTTGCACAGAAATTACTAGCGAAGATGATAGCGACGTTTGCAATCTTGGGTCTGTTAATCTGGCTAATGTTGGGGACATTAATGAGTTTAGGGATGTTGTTAATCTTGCTAGTAAGTTCCTCGTTTGTGGACTTATCAGAGCACAAGTTCCCTACGAGAAAATCTCAAAAGTAAGGATGCAAAATAGTCGTATTGGTTTGGGTCTTATGGGTATGCATGAGTGGCTTCTTCAGCGTGGTCATAAGTATGAAATGACGGATGAACTTAAACAATGGATGAGAGTTTATGAATCAGAAAGCAAGCGATCAGCAGACGCTCACTGCGATAGACTTTTTCTCAAACGTCCTAAAGGATACAGAGCAATTGCTCCGACAGGAACCATTAGTATCCTCGCAGGGACTACTTCTGGAGTGGAACCGATATACGCCGTTGCTTACCGCAGACGTTATCTTACGGATGGAACCAAATGGAAGCATCAGTTTGTCGTCGACGGTACAGCTCAAGCCCTTATCGACGGAGGAATCAAACCAGAAAGCATAGAGTCAGCAGTAGACTTAGCAGGTGATCCAGAGAGGCGCATCAAGTTTCAGTATGAACTACAGAAGTATGTTGACCATGCTATCAGCAGTACAATTAACTTGCCTTCATGGGGTAGCGATCTAAACAATGAGGATACAATCATGAAGTACGCAGAGACTATCGCTAAGTATGCGCCAGGGCTGCGTGGCTTAACAGTATATCCTGATGGCGCTAGAGGTGGTCAACCTATTACTTCCGTTCCTTATGAGGAAGCTAATACTAAACGTGGTGTTATCTATGAGGATAACAGTGAGGAACAATGCTTAAGTGGGGTATGTGGAATATGAGTAGAAGCAAAGCAATTATGGATAAGTGTATTGAATGTATATACGATCCGATAGAAGCAGGGTCTATGAGGTATCAAGTAGAGAGATGTGAGATTCTAAGTTGTGCTTTGTACCCATATAGACCAGTGTCTAAACCAAGACGCAAAACAAAAACGGAGAATTAAATTGAAGGGTAATAAAAATATGCTAATCATACCAGATGCTCATGCTGCACCTGAGTATGACAGCGACAGGTTTACTGCTTTAGGGAACTATATAGTAAAGCACAAGCCTGAGATCATTGTATGTTTGGGAGACTTTGCAGATATGCCTAGTCTCTCATCATATGATAAGGGGACTAAAGGTTTTGAAGGAAGACGATACAAGAAGGATGTTGAATCTGTTATTGATGGACAAAATAAGATGTTCGATCCTATCAAGAAGCTTAACGCTAAGAAGAAAAAGAATAAAGAAAAGCAGTACAAGCCACGGCTATTCATGTGTTTAGGTAATCATGAAGATAGAATAGATAGGGCTGTTAACTCAGCGCCTGAACTAGAGGGAGCTATCTCAATCAAAGACCTACAGTATGAAAAGTTTGGTTGGAAACTAACACCATTTAAAAGAACATTAACTATTGAAGGTATTATATTTTCCCATTACTTTACTTCTGGTGTTGCAGGAAGGCCAATTAGTTCATCACATATTGGTCATCAACTGGTATCTAAACTGCACTGCTCAGCGGTGCAAGGACATTCACACTTGTATAATCATGCAGAACAAACTAGACCTGATGGTCAAAAAATATTTGGATTAAGCGCAGGATGTTTCTCTCACCCTCACTACTCAGAGAGTTGGTGTAGGGATACAGAGTACACTTGGTGGAGGGGGGTTGTTAGTTTAAACGGACTAGATGGGGAGGGATACTACGATGAAATAAACGCTGTAACTCAACGCAAACTACTACGGGAATACTTATGAGTTTAAAACATTGTCCATTCTGTGGAGCAAAAGCAATGATTGGTAAGTTCTTAGTTGGATGTACCAAGTGCTCTTTGTTCTTAAGCTTTCACCCAAAGGTAGACTCTCAAAAAGAATCCGCCGTTAAGAAATGGAATCAAAGATGGCAAGAGATTTAATTTATATGCTTGGCTGGTACGGAAGCTATGTGTTTTTCTCTGCCTGTCTAATTATGTTATTCGTTTGATTTGAATAGCCCCCCTTCCCCAGGGGGGTTATTTTTTTAACACAACCTATGGGCATGATAGTAAACCCATACCATTCACCATCCTCATCTTTGGTCGTAGCTATACGAACCTCTTCATCATCGTGGTTAATTAAATATCCATAAGACCAAAAGATGGGGGTCTTTATTTCATCAGATTTTTCCCACCCAGATGTAGATATTATATCTACCCATTCAACTTCAACATAAAGACTAGAGGACATCTTCTACTTGTCTATATGCATCAGCATACTCACGGTACTTTTCTATTGCGTTTGCTTGGTGCATTCTGTACTCTTCTATAAGTCTTTCTCGTTGGTCTTCTTTTACATTAGGGTCATCAATAAGTTTTATTAATCTCTGCATGATCTTATCAACATCCTTACCTTTAAAGTAAACCTTTCTACCTGCTGTTTCAGCAGTTAAAGCAGCAGTATTAATTCCCATCCAAGAAAGTATAGAGCTTCCAACAGTATTTTTTGGCAGACCATCGGCATCTGTATTACCATCCATCCATCCAGCAGCCATAAGAGTTTTAACTATTTGACCTCCATTTCCTATGACATCACCTGATTTGTTTCTAGGCATAATCATAGGTGGAGTAGCGTAGCTTACAAGAAAGCCTAGTATATCTTGATACTGTTGCATCGGAGGATCAGCTTCGCTCCAAATGCTTTGACCAGTAAATGGATCTGTATTAGTTTTCATTCCAGCCACAAGCTCGAAAGGTCCTCCAAAGAACCCTGGAGTCTTAGCAGCTTCGCCAAACTCACCCTCCATAAGATTCTTTGCCATGCTTAAATGTGCACCCCACGGCAAGAAGTATCCCATATCAAAAACTCTAAGCCTACCCTGTTCATCCTTCCAAGGAAGAATCATTGTGGTCATGTTACCTTCCATGTAGTCAGCAACAAGCTTCTGCATTGCAGGAATATCTTCTTCTTCAATGTCATCGTTATTCTCAAGTAGCATCTGAGAGACAATGTAAGGTATAGCAGCATACTTAGCAACAGCAATAGGATGATTCCTAATATTGCGAATCATCTGAGCACCGGCTTTAAGGTTAAACGTAATAAACGGAGAACCAAGAGGCATAGATCTAATAACCCTTACACCTTGCGATACATTACTATAGTCAAGCAATGCTTCGTTTGCTAGCTTGGCTGCTTCAGCCTCAGACTTGCCATGATTTTCCATAAGGTCAATCATCTTGGCAATCTTAAACATCACCTCTGTCTTTTGATAGGCACGACCACCAACGTCTAGGTAATCGTTAAAGAATACCTGACTTCTTGCCCACAAGCCACCCCAACTTTTATCCTGAGACTTTATTTTCTGAAGCTCTTTGTCCATAGTGACAAGTTCTTCTGAAGCAAATGTCGTTGATTCAATACCATACTTCCTAGCTAACTCCATGTACTTTCCATTAGATACTATGTCTTGTATTGCTCTGTTAAGCAGTCCAGGTATCTTAAAGAAGTTAGTTCCAGATGTATCCATAAGCACAATGTTAGATATAACGTTACGTGCCTGAGTAGGAATGTTCATTGGAACTTTAGTATACTTAAATACTTTGGTAGCTTTTGATGATACGTTAAGAACTGAGTTTAAGAATTCATTATTTGTATACAATGATTCCTGACTCATGATATCGTTAGCAATTTCTTTCTTAACATACAAGCCACGCATCGCTCCATACCTTGCACTGTCTGGTATACGTTTGTATCCTTGAGCGGCAGGTATAGTTCCAACAGCATCTATTGCTCTTTGAAGTTTGCTGGCAAACGCATTCATTTCTTTTGCTTGGGCTGGATTTAGCGACTCCATCTGAGCTGCATTCCTTCTGATACCATCTAACCTTTCATTCCAAAAACCAACAGTACCTTTCATTCCCTCGAAGTTAACAATCTGATTAGGAAGAACCCAACCATTCTGACCTGTATCAGCAGCTATAAAGTCAAGATATTTTATCGTTGCTATATCAGCACCCGCCATTGAAATGTATCTAGCTGCTAAGAATCCTGGATCTTTTATCCTACCATCCATAACATCCCTTAAGAATGTATCAGTAGAAGTTCTAGCTTTGGTATAGTTTAACTTACTTGTGCCAAGTCCAATTCCCAATCTATCTTTACCAAGATATTCAAGATAGGTTCTTGGAAGGTACGATCCTTTTAACTCGTTATACTGCTCTTGAGTAATAAGGCCCATATCTACTAGATCTTGTCCAAGTTTTTCAATTTGTTTCTTAGCTTGAATTACAGAATCTTTAATTGATACCCGCTCTGCAGTCCTTGCATCGGATCTTGTTCCCCTTGCAACTGTAGGTTGCATAGCTACACTTACCTTCCTGTCTGGAAGATTGTCAGGAGATGCATCTTTTGTTTCAAAGTACTTAAGAATTTCTCTCTGCTCTTTCTTGTTAGCTTGGTATAGCGTATCAAATAGAACCCTTCCAGTATTGTGAGCCTTAGATACCTCACCCTTTGCTAGCATACGTGCAGTCTCTAGCTCACTGTATCCTTGAACAGTCATCAATGGTTCAATGGCTCTCTGCATGGTCTTAAGAACACCAAACATTTTGCCTTGAGCTTTTCGTGTGTTCGTTACTTGAGGCCCTGCTATGGATTCAATCTTTCTAGACTGCGCAACAGCCTGCTCTGGAGATTCTTCTACAACCCTCTTATCCATAAACACATTGGTTCCTGATCGGAACATTAAAGAATCAACATCTTTAAACTGGTTATCCTTAAGAAGGATATAGCTAATGGATCCAACATCTTCTTGTGTATTTTTATAAGCAATTGAATCGTACCCAAAAGATATCAGAGCATTTCTAATATCTTCCATAAAACCTCTTTGAGCTTTATCCTTATCTTGAGCATATTTAACTCGCTCTAGGTGTATGTCTAGTAAAGGTGCATTAGCAGATGGTTCTTTAATTTTAGATATAGCAATTTCCCATCCAGCAGCAATGCTGAAAAGTTCCCTGTATTCTTTTAAATCTTTTTCATCTGATACTAGTCCTGCTCTTTTGCCTAGCTCAACTTGAAATGCTTTTGGTGATCCAAAGTATCCTGCATCGTTAAACTCAAAAGGATTTTGTATATTAATATATCCTTTCTTAAGCTTTTGCCTATCTCCAAAAACTCTTTCGAGAGCTGCCTTCTCAGTTCCAACATGAAGACCAAGCTCAGTTTTATCTAGCACTGGTGCTGAAAAATTATAATATCCTGCGTGAAACATAGGAGATTTAACTAGAGAATCTTTAACAAAGTTATCTCTATTCCTTGTTCTTACATTAGAAAAGTTCTTGCTATCACCATGCCTCTTCAATGCGTAAGAATAAACATTCCTCATTGAGTGACCAGCAATAAGATTAAACATATCTTCAGCTGTTACATCTGGAGTAAGGTTATCTACTCTGGTTTCATCCCCACTAACAGTATAGAATAATTTTTCAAAGAACTTCTGGAATGCAGTCTTGAGCTTATCAAATAATGATTTATTAATTTTTTCTAGGTCATAAGCTTTAGACTCTATAACATGAGCAAGAACTTCCTCATTAAACCTTCTTTCAAATAACTGAAGTTTTGGGTAAGTTTTTTTAACAACGTTAAATGCGTTAACAAATTCTGGGTCTTTTTGATCGTACAGTTTAACAACTTGATCCATTACCAAATCAAACTCTTGACCACTAAAGATATTCTTTCCTGCGTGAACACCCACCTCATGCATAATTAATGATCGAGTAAGTTTGTCTACGTCTTTGTTCTGCGACTTAGCGTATGCTGCAATTCTTTCTGGTATAAAGTAAACCTTAACATCTCCAGATCCATAGCTAGCTATAACATCATCTTCAATGCCTAATCTTTTAGCTTCAGATGAAGTTATAAAATTAATAAACTTAATATTTTTTAATTCTTTAGCCTTAGATCTACTAAACATTGCACTAAGATTATTGTCAAGAGATCTTTCAATGTTCAATACTTCTTCATTAGAAGGCTTAACACTACTTGTTTCAACTGCTTTATTATTAAATCCATATGTAGGATCGTAATTATCATCAGGTGTTGTATGGAAATCACCGCTATCATTTTCATTATCTACAAAGTTTGAGTCTAAAACGCTGTCATCTACTGTAGATCCGGACCCCTCCTTCCATCCAATAAGATCTACCGCAAGATCAGCCCTATTCTTTTTAGTGTTAAAGGTAACAGTTAGATCGTTTGCTTGAATGTTGTTAGCAATTTCAACTAATTGTTTTTTGCTCCAACCCCCCCTACGACTATTAGCTAACTGTAAAAAATCAGCAAGCTCCATGTTATCTATTGTTTCAAAACTAACTTGTTCTGACTCTAGCTCTAGCTTTCGTCTTGCTCTGTCTGCCTCTGACAATGCGTTGTCCGCTTCAATTTGTGCTTCAATTTCAGCATCAATGTCTTCCATAAGTCCAATTGATTGAGCCTCCCTTATTCTGTTTTGTTCAGCTTCTTCAATGCTAGCAATTTCTTCAGGAGTCAAATCTTTCTGAACCATTATAGCGTTTTCCTTAACCCTGCGCTCTGTTTGATTCCTAGCAATCTTTTCAAGAGGAGTCTCTGGAACAATCTCTTTAGCTTTCTTCTGAACCTCCACTGCTATATCAGCTTCTGGCGCTTCAACTGGCTTCATTTTATCTATGATAGTAATAAGCTCATCATACAACTGTTCTTCAGTTGTAACTACATCAGTATCTATACCATACTTTTTTGCTTGTTTAAGCCGCATATCACCAAGAGTATCTTTGAATGGTTTATTGCTAGACATAAACTTGTATACACCAGGAAGAAGGACTCCTTCAGGTCCTTTGTATATCTTACCTTCTGGTCTGACTTTGGGAGCAGCCTTTGCTTTAGGAGTCTTTCTTTGTACAGTTACTGGTGTAACTTTGGTATTAGCATATGTTACAGCCTTAGCTCTATCCCTTGATCTCTTAAGCACAACACCTTCTGACTCAACAATATTAAGGCCAGGTGTGTCAGGGTCCTCATAAATTCTAATCGGAACACCTTCTGGATTAGCAGTTGTTTCTACATAATCTAGTCTTACTGGCTCAGTAGGAGTTACCTCAATAGGATCAGTATCAATAGCCGTATTGGTAGCCGTATCGGAATCTGCATTGGTGGTAATGTCGGCAGTTGAAATGTCAGCAGTTTCACCACTGACTGTAGCGCTTGTAGCGCTTGCACCAGTTTGCCCTTGAGCAGCAGTATCGGCTGCATCAGCAACTTCAAAATCAGATATTGCATCGCTAACTTTTGTACCTTTATTGGTGGTAGTGGTTGCTTGACCTGTTCTAGCAGTTGTATCTTGATCTTGTTTTTCTCTGTTAGTTTTAGCTTCATCATCAGCGGATGCAGATCTTGCCCTTGTGGTCTTATCATCTTGTTTAGCGTCCTTGGGAGCACCTTTTTCTTGTTCCCCAGCACCCTTACCATCTTTAGTAGTGGTATCGTTAGGCTTCTCTTTAACCCTGTCTACAATCTCTACATCCTTCCCAAATATATCAGCTAATACTGCTTTATAATTACTAGAATTTATTTCTAATTCGCTAGCTAATTCAGATTCATTAAGCTTGTCTAGCTCTTGCTCTAACCGTGGATATTTATCATATAATCTAGACCATTCAGAAGGACTAGCATTTAAAACATCAAGTCCAGGCTCTTTATCCTTTAAATATTTTTCAGCGTAATCAAGAAAATTATCTGTAGTAGGGCTAGGAAGGTTGCCTACATCTACCTCAACGCGCTTTATTTTTTTAGGATCTATTACCTCAGATGTTTTAATTGTTGTATCTTTGGGAGCAAATGCTCTGGTTGTTTTTTTACCACTTACAGGCCCATCAAAAATAATCCTAAATGTTCCGTCCGAATACACCATTTTATCAGCAGACTCTGTGGAGGAACCTATTGCTAACCCTTCTTTTGCTATTCCCTTTAAGTCATTTAGTGTCTCCGTGGAATGAGCAGTTTCAATGACAGTTGTAGCTGACTCAGTCTTAGTGCTAGAAGTATCAGTATCTTCTAATGTATCTTTGTCTACGGGAGGAGCAACGTCTGCTTGGGTGGGAGTCTTGTTACCGTCTGGATTCATGGTGGTTCCAGGAACTGTAACCGGATCAACACCTGCCTCAAGAGCTTCAATATTTTTCTTAGCTTTGTCTCTGTCTCTTATAAAATCAGGTAAAGGATTACGTGGATTTGAAGGATCATATGTTCTGCTCGATTCTAAATCAATTCCTCTTTTCCTTAGACCTCTTTCACGCTGATTTATTCTTAGCTCCATCTCCTCTAGCAAAAGCTTTTCATGCTCAAGATTTTTTCCATTAACCAAGTCTGATAGTTCTGGAGAGCCAGCCTCTAAAGCATCATCAATTGCCTCTCGCTTTTTTTCAAGCTCTCTGATACGTTTATTCTCTTCAAGAATAATAGGGTCTGTGTCTTTGATTACTACATTTGAAATATCAGGAACTTTTGCTTGCGTGTCACCAACAGTAGGAGCAACGTCTGCCTGGGTAGGTGCAGCAGCTTTAGGATCAACAGGCTTTCCTTCTCTGTTTGTTGGTTGACCAGAGGATCCAACTCCACCTTTAGGTGGGGCTTTCTGGACTGGTGGTGTAGTATCAGCTTGAGTAGGCTTCTCTCCTTTAACTGTTAGAGTGGGCAAGCCTCTCTCTTTAAGAATAGCATTAGCCTTTTCAAGCGGGACTGCTTTCCTGTAAGCGTTAGCAGCAGCTGTGCCTCCTATACCATCTTTTATTTCCGCTATTTCCATCTCTCTTCTAGAAACAAATTCTTGAGCGCTTATTTGCCCATAGAAAAAAGCATCATATGTTCGACCGGCCTTCTCTATAGCTTGTTCTTTAAGATTAGCAGCCTGTTCTTTTTCAAACTTCTTCTGCTCATCAATCCTGCGCTGAGCTTCAAAGTTCAATTTAGCTTCTCTTTCTTGCCTTGCCTTAGCAGACTCCTCTTGAGCTTTCTTTCTAGCTTCAGGATTTGGGAATACTCTTTTCCTTCTAGATCCACCGATTTGGAGAACTCTTTCACGGGCTTCATTTCCTGCAGCTAAAGCTTCTGGATAATCCATACCGTCAGCTTCTGCTTGTTCGAAAGCATCTGATTCAGCTTGCATAGCAATATCTTCAAGCTCTCTGCTAGCTTTAGAATACTTAGCCTCTTCGATATCCTGTCTAAGTATAAGAACTTCTCCATCAGTAAGCACGTTATCGGATGGTACTGCACTAGAGATTACAGGATTAGAACTTCTTTCTTCTTGGGCAGATCCTCTGTTAGCTCTTTCAGCTACTGCTTTTCTATAAGCTTCCCTTGTTCTTGGAAATGGACCTTGAGGTCTAGAATCTTCTGTATCCTCAATAACAGAGGGATCTTGCATTCCTTGGTCAGCCCTATCAGCAGCTAATTCACCTAAATTAACGCCCATTTTAGGGTCAAGATTTTCGCCTTTAAATCTTCTAAGAAACCCACCTTTGTCAGCTCTAGTAGCTACTTCATCCTTTAGTCTTTGCTCGATCTCGGACTGAGTAGGAGCGGTTCCTATTTGAGTTCCTTCTGGCGGTATTACATCAGGCTGCTGTTGCCTCTCAATAGCAGACTCACGAGGATCAGCTGCCATTATCTCAGCTAATGTTTTACCTTCTTCTAATGGAGCTTCAGTTGCTACATCTTCTTCAATAGGCTCTGCAAATAAAGAATCAATTTCTTCTACAGTCTTAGCTTTAAAGATAGCTTTATCTTTAGACTTTGTATCTTTAATTAGCTGCTTAAGTTCTTTCTTTAGCTCTGACTTTCTATTCTTTCCTTCTTTGTTTAAGAAAGATCCAATACCTCTAGGACCTTTTCTTGCAAACTCTTCGTTTTGTTTTAAAGAATTAATTTCTTCTATTATTCTTGCAGTCTCAGAACCAAGAGTATCTTTTAAATTAATGCTAGCATTTTTCTTTGCTAATGCTACAGCTTTTTCTTGAGGGCTTGCCTCGCCTAAAGCAGCAGAGAAAGTAGCACCAACACTACCACCGCTTAAGAATGCCTCAATTAACTCATTAACTTCTTCTTTGTTAAAGTCTGTTAGATCTTGCTCATTAACATAATTTTTAGAAGCTGTCATCAAAGCTTCTTGAAGGACTTCTGTTGAGCCCTCCCTAAGCATACCCTTTACTCCAGCATGAAATCTATTTGATAAAGCTCCTCTAGAAGCCAGCTGGTTAGTAAGGTAATTGTTAAATCCTTTTCCTATACCAAATGCATTAAGTATTTTTTTAGGTGTAAGAACGTCAAGAGCGCCTACAGTCATGCCTGTAATCATGGCAATTTTAGAGTCTAGATTACCTCCAGCTTCTAATTGTTTTGCGTAAGACTCACCTGTTCCAAGAATTGCCGATGGTAGCAAAGTTGCTCCAGCAAAAACTAGACCACCAAATGGAGCAGCTACCATACCTGCAGCAACAACAGGAGCAAAAGATCCAGCATTAATAATTAAGTTATCAAGCCACCACTTATTTAAATCGCTAAGATTTTCTATATCATCATATCCAATTCTTGAATACTCTGAAAGCTCTTGCTTATTTACTTCAATGCCTTTATCTGCAACAGTCCTAAGAACGCCAACGTCAAACTCATCTGCAAATGCTCTTAAAGCATTGTAAGCCATAAACTGAAGTTGATCTACGCCAGCTCCAGCAGCTCCTGATAAACTAAAATCTGACTCTTCTTCAACTTGTTGCTCAACTGCGCCCTCTGACGGAGATACATAACCTGGCATAAGTGGAGCAAGAGCTGATTGCACATCATCAGAACTTAATATGAACTTAGAACTCATTATTTTTTCCTATAAGTTTCGGTAGTTGTATAGGTGCTGTTGATAACGAGCACCAGAAACTCTAGCTTTATTGCCAAGTTCGTCAGTAGGATCTCCTATTTGTGTTTCTTTTGTTGGCGGCATTCCTCTCCATACATTAGCTATTCTTTTCTGGAACTTTTCTGGAGATAAATCTCCTTTAGCTATTTTAGTAAGACCTGCATCTTCCAGACCTAAAGCAATCATGTCTAGTTGAAACTGTCGAGTAAACACCTGTTGTTTTAATTCCTCTTCCTCCATCCCTAAATATTTTTTAGCCATAGGTTTAGTAAATTCTTTGTATTTAAATTGACCAGCACCTACAGCATCATTACCATACTTATCTACTATTTCTCCAATAGTCATATTGGTAAGATTTGGATCCTCTCTATTGCGAGATACAGAATTAAACTTATTATTAATAGTATCCTTTCCAGATTCTGCTTGCAGTATAAGATCCGTTAAAGATGCAATGATCCTTGATTTAGTAGATTCAACCTCTGGAGATTCTTTTTTTACATTTGCTCTAGCAAGAACATCGGTAGTTGCTGGCTCACCTATAGGACCACCAACAGCATATAGAGAATCTATAGCCTCGTCAGAACCAATATAACCTTGTTGCTGTATAGAGGCTTGTCTATCAGACTCTCTTGATAAAGCATCCATTTGTTCTTGGGTCATATCAGCTGATGTTGCACCAGTCCCTTCCAAAGCCGCTTCATTTCTAGCATCTTCGTATGCTTCTTGCTCTGGTGTAATAACCTGCTCTTGGTTTAATAAGCCGCTTTCGCCGCCTGCTGCAAGAGGCATATCAATCCCAGATCCTGAAGGAATTCTGTTCATCTCTGATTGAGCGTCACTCAAAGGAACTTCTGATCCTCTAGCCCCTTGATTATCATTAGGATTTCCTTTTCCATAATCACCACTCATCATTCTATTAAAAACTTCAGAAGCAATCTGCTTTTCAGTTGCGTTAGGGAATTCTGAATTAACTTCAGCTATTGTATCAGAAAGTATATCAGATGAGCCAGCCAGAGAATTTAAAGTTTTCATAAATTCCATAACATTTTCTGGCTCAAATTTAAATACTTCTGTATCAAGAAATTTTATAAAATTATTTACAAGACCTATATCAGCTTTTTCTTTTCCTTCTTCAGTTGTAGGAGCTTCTAAAGTTTGCCCAGACAAAAGAAGGTTTTTATCTTCTTCACTTAAACCACTATCTGGTCCTATGCCAAACATTAAATTAGCTAGCTGCTTGTTTGAGTGTCTAAGATTGCTTAGTCTATTTTGATCTTCTGCAGATACTACGCCAAATTGCCCACCTTTTAATAGCGCAGCAATCTCATCATTATTTTCTTTGTATATAAACTGAAGCTTGTCTTGCTGAACAGCTTGTGTAGCAACATCTAATTCTTTCTGCATGTACTCTTCTTTAAGCTTCATGGCCCCATAAGTTTGAGCAGCTTTACCGCCCTCAATAAGACCAGTAGTTAAAGCGCCTAGGATATTAAGCTTCGCCATTCATCATCTCCTGTGGCATTGGTATTCCGTTTGCTTGCTGTTGGTCTTCAGCTCCTAGCATTCCTGTTACCAATCTCATCATTGAATCATTGTTCACTTGTGGATCATCAGAGTCCATTGCTGTTGTAATAGCAAAGGTAAGAGCCTCTCCCATAAAAGTCTGTTCGCTTTTTTCATCTGGCAAATTAACCGCACCTTCATGCATTGCTAGATCTGTAAGCTCATGGACAATCTCAGCCATCATTTCAATCTCTATATCCCTTGAGATATCTTTACCTTCTTCTTCTTCTAAAGCTACTTCGTTTGTAACTAGATTTCCAGCTATAGCACCAAGTTCTTTAGGAGCACCGTTAGGCATCTGAGAAATAATATCTCCAGCACCATCTCCATAAATATAAGAAACAATATTTTCTATCATTCCTTTGGCTTCAGCAACCTCTTCTTCTGGTGCTTGCTCTGCTCCAAGTTTAGCCATGTCCTGCTCTTCAACACTTCCTTGATTAGACTGAGTAGGTATAGGCATTGGTCTTGCTTGAGGTTTCATCATGCTGTATTCTCCGCCTGAGATATTAACCCACCAGATACTGGGTGTATTCCAGCTATGCTTGCTGGTTTAGATGGGGTGTATCCTGGTGTTACACTTCCTTTAACGCTATCTGTGTCTCCAAATATAGGATTAGTAAATCCCATAAAAGTTCCAGCAAGAGCGCCCTCTCTATTTGCTAGATCAATCTTTGCTCCTGCAATATCGTACTCAGCTGCTAACATTAAATCAAACTGTCTCTTCTCTTCTTCGAAAAGTCTTTCTGGATCAATACTGTTATCTTCTTCAAGCAAAGCTCCTAAAGTAGACCCAGCAACACCAGCTATTTGACCTAAGCCTATTAGTTGACTGCCAGATAAACTTCCCAACTTGTCAAATAAGGTACCAAAAATTCCAGATTCCTGAGTGGTTTTTAAGGCATTCGTTGCTGTGCCTAGAGCACCTTTGGAAATTGATGGGTTAATTGCTGTTAAAGCTTCTGAAGAAGATCCTCCTGAGAAAAAACTACTAATACTTGAGCCAATAGTACCAGCAGCTTTTTTTCCAGTACCCAAAAGAGAAGATAAAAATCCTTGACCTGAAGACGCACCCATTCCACCAATGCCTGCAAACAAAGCAGCTCCTCCAATAATAGCAGGAACAATCCATCTGCTTTTACTTTTCTTTTTCTTTGTTACAGATAAGCGTGAGGTTCCGTCTGCGTTTAATCCAGCCGTCTTTAGTTTTTCAGTATTGCTCATTGTGACCACCAATCAGGGGTTACTGCAGCCATGCCTGCTTCTGCAGCTGCGGCATCCATTCCAGGTGTAGTAGTAATGTTACTACGAGCTTGAAGAACTGCTCTCCAGTTAGCTGACTGCTCTGTCAACTGTCGTAAAGCCATATCCATGCTACCCTGAAGCTCCATTAAAAATGATTCATAGTAAGCTTTATTCTGAGCTGTTCTAAACTCATTGCTATATGCTTGGTTCTGCATTCTTTGGTTCATATATGCATTAGCATCTCGCTCAGCAATAGGCATAGCAACTGAAAGTATAGCGCTCATTACTGCTTCTTCAGCAATTGAACTATTAACTAAGCCACGCGCAGCCATAGCCTGCATGGTTTTAGTTGTTGCTGCTTTAAACATGGGATTGTTCTTGTTTATAAGATTAGTTAACCTTGTTTCTAACAGCTCTGAGTTAATTCCATCCGCTACAATCTCATCTAACATTGGTTGCTGAAGCTGGCTTTCATCTATTGCAGGTGTTGATGGAGCAGCTGGAGTTGATGGTGCTCTCTCTGTTCCTGGTACCATGCTATCTGCTCCACCAACAACTGGCCTAACCCTAGCAGGGTCAGATCCACTACTACCGCCGCCTCCTGAAGATGGTGTTGATGTTGGTGCTTTTGTTTCAGGTTCCTTTTTTTCAGGAAGAGCGCTACCCATTGATGGTAATCTAATAATCTCATCAGCACCTGATCCATACTTAATAGGTGATGAAGTTGGAGCGCCAGCATATCCAGCAGTAAGACCCTTCCCTACATGAACATATTTTGTTTCTCCTGGACCAGTCATCCTCTTCGTAAATCCAGCATCTTTTAGAGCCGACTCTCTTTCCCTAAGTTTTTTTGCTGCTTCTAGATCCATTCGATAGTCGCCGCCGCCGTCGCCTTCTAACCTAGGAATTCCATGTGACATCTTTTTATTAGGAGATCCTTTTACAGCATCCCTTCGCCGAAGAAGCTTACGCTCTTCATCTGTTACATATGCTAAGCTTGTCTTTCCACTTTTTACTGGAATTTTCATCGTCTAATGCCTCTAAGAGAATAATTAACAACCGCCCCTTGAAGGGTTATTGGTTTATCGTAAATGGATTCGTTTTTAATAATAAGTCCCATGTTGGTTCCTATACCGTTTATTTTAATTCTTTCTGATGCAACAACTGTAACTCCAGTAGAGTCATTAGATATGTCAGCTGCTGTCCACTGGTCTGCTGTAACAGGTACAGTGTAGCTTGATGCTGCTGGTGAAGTACGTGGGTCGTATGTGCCACCATAGTCAAAGCTTGGCTGAATAGTAAGTGATGTAGATGTATCAGCGTTAACTTCTAGGTTTATATCTCTAAATCTTTTCTTAGCTTGTGGTGATCCATAGCTATGATAGGAAGTTCTAATAAATGATGGTACTGATTCACCATCAAAGCTAGTACCTGAATCAATCTTTCTCACATAGCCGTCTTCAAACCCACCGTATACAACTTCAAATCCATTCTCATCTTCAGCAGAGCATACAGAATATAGTTGATGCTTTAAAGTAAACGGCATGATACCTCTATTCTGTCTGTTTATGTAGGTCATTGTAATACCCGTTTTATCATTAAAGAATAAACGGTATTGATTTTTTGCTCTAACCTTTACAGAGTTTATAGCATTTTCTTTCTGTTGCTGCATGTAAGGATCAATAGAATCAGATGCAACAGCTGCTTGGAAGTCACCAAACGCTTGAACTGTAAATATAGAAGTAAGTCCTCTATCATCCAGAAAGAATGTTTGATCCATTTTTTGCAACGTATAAGGTATAGCTCCGGTTCCTTGATGAAATCTTTTAAGAGCCCAGTCTAGAGCTGAAGAACCATACAACATAAACGTTTCATTTCTGGTAAAGATAGACATCACATCGTTTACTTCTGTTGAGAATCCTGACACAACATCACCAACAGAAAGCTCGGCAGCTCCAGTTATTACACTCCATTTGTTAGGCGCTGCAATACTTGAATGTTGAATAGAACCGCTTGGAAAAGAATAAAATAAATGTTTTGTGTGTGCTATGACATGCTCTGGTTTATCTACAGATGTACCTGTGCTTATCTTTATAAACGTAGTACCGTCCCAAGAGAATCCCTTATCAACGGTATTGACACCATACATGGTAATGCCAGACGTGTTACCCCTAAAGTTATAGTTTATAAACTCATACTTACCGTCAGGATTAATTGTTTGTGCATATACAGTACCGTTAGCTTTTGCTACAGTAACAGAAGTTGGTTGAGATGCTCCATTAACCTCAGCTCTCTTAACCCCGCTAACTGTAATGTCTTCTCCATCAGTCCATGTTCCACTATTGTTCTTTACTGAAAAGTATCCAGCAGCTGTTCCTGCTGCAATAGTTCCGCTAGTAATAACAACACTTGTTACTTCAGCAGTCTCTCCAGATGTTCCACCAGTAATGGTATCTCCAGCACTTATCTCTATTGTTCCTGCGTCAAAAGCAAGAAGAGGCATCTGAAGATCTTCATCATCTACAAACGTTCCAGATATATTAGTAAGAACCATTGTTCCTGTAGCGCCAGTTTCCCATAAGCCATGATAGCTAATGCCTTGAAGGTCTCCGCTTGCTCCACTAGTTGCACCAACTAAAGTTGTTGGGGTTCCTGTATCTCCAGGGGTGGGCTCTCCACTTGCAGTAGTACCATCAAAGTCTAGCGCCTCACCAAGGTCAACTTCTGTCCATCCAGAAGAAGATGATTTATACATGCCAGCAGTTGCGCCACCAGTTTTATTTCTAAACGCATATATATCACCTTGATAAACCCATACACCTAGTACAGAACCTTCTCCTGGAACTATATTTATTATACTTCTTTGATCTTCTATAGCTTGCCTAAGCTCTGGAATAAGAGATGCTTCAGCACTTGCATCCCTTAGTACAGGAGGACCAAATGCAACTGATGTTGCGTAAAGACCCATTAGCCAACCCTAATAACAGATAGTTGACCGTAGTTTAAATAAATATTTTGACTGCTCCCATTGTCATGTTTAATTCTTGGATACACGTCAGTGTATGTGGTATGTCCAGTGCAATCTATAATGCCTGAAGCAACAAAAGATCCAACGTCATTTGCGTTAGTAATATATTGGATTGCTTTGATTGCAGGAGCATCGACTGTTGATCCTCCAGTGTTATCGGTAGATACCATAGCAGTCCATATAATGTTTGCAGTAGCTGCTTGCTTTATGTACAAAGACATGTTTACCAAATAGAATCCTTTATCGTATATTCTAACTTGGTCATTAGCAAAATCAGCGTCAGCTCCAACAGTAGTTGAAGAAACTGTGCCAGTATCCTGAGCCACATCAGACCCTGAAGATCCTGCAGAAAAGTCTACTGTTACTGTTGTGCCATTTGCAATTGCTTGAACTGCAGGAGTACCATCTCCTGCTGCATTGTTTATGCATCCGTATCCACCCATACCTGATTCAACATACTGCCTTAACATCTGCGCAGTAATTGCTCCAGTGGTGTTGTCTGCAAAACTTGTGCCTGTTAAAACTGCTCTAGTTTTTCTTAAGGCTGTAGGTGTTCCCATTTAATTGTACTCCACATTGAATGCGCTTCCGAAAGCGCTGTCTGAATTTAAAAATAGCAAGGTTTCACCGTCTTGCAATGTTCCACTTGTTACTACAAAATAAATATATCCTTCTGCGTTTGATGTAGCAAAAGATCCCGCACTAGAATCTCCAGTAACATCCTCTATACTAACTTGAAGTATTGTTCCAGTAGCGCTACTTGTTTCACCCTTTACCATATCGCCCGTAGCTGGAATCTGAAGACTAAAAGCTGAGCTATATGAGCTACTAAATACACTATACTTAGATGTTCCTAAAGTAAAAGGTATTCTATAGTATACAACTTTAGAAGGAAGCGTTTGACCATCAGCTCTTTCATATCCATCCAGCCTTTGGTATCGACCTCTAATATCAACTTCAAAGTTGTCAGCAGATACACACTCCCCAGGACTTATAGATAAAGCAGGATCAACAAGGTTTATTCCACCAGTAAATGGAAAATACTTTGACTGAAGTCCTGAAGGAGCTAAACGACGATTTCTTAATTTTGTCATTCTGGCCTAACTGTATAGTTAAATAGGTCTTGCACCTTAGAGAACCTTCTATTCTTTTGACCTGGAAGTTGGTCTGACTCTAGCTTGTCAAGCAAGTCTTCAAAAGAAGCCAATGCTCCGCTAAGTATTTCAGGAGCATCTTCATTCTCGCCATAATATATTTTTGCTCTAGCAATAATCATATTGTGAAATCGTGGAGGAATAGAAGATATATCTGAATCTGCTGCTAATTCTGTAGGAACCCTGTAGTATTCCGTAGATATAGTTGTAGTAGAATCTGGGGTAGGCCAAACATCTATAACGTTATCAGGCTTAATAGAGAAAACTTCTGGAGTTCCTGAGTCTATTACGCCAAGCTTGTATTCAAGTCTATATGGCTCCCAATCCATAAAGTCTAACTGTTGATAGTCATCTGTAGCTTTACTAAAGACAATAGAATCTAACTTCCAATTGCCTAAATCTGTTGGTGATGTTAGAGTGGACACTCCAACTGAGGGGGTTATAGTTGCTTCGCTCCACAGGTAATCCCAGTTAAACCATCTGCGCTGTATATCTAGGTCAGCGTTTTTTATGTAGCGAACAACAGCAAGCTCCTCTTCTGAAAGATCAGAAGCTGTTACACTTGATGGACCAGTTCCAGGAATACCTATATCTCTGGACATATCTTGGCATAATTGTAAGTATGTACTCATTTTAAGTTCTTCGCTATATCCATGTAAACTTTACCTACTGGTATTTTAGATGCACACAAAGCACCACCTGTTTCTTCGTCCCTAACACAAGTGTCAAATCCATGATGCATCTTATGACAAGGATAACACTCTGCTTCAAATGGCTCAAAGGTTGTAGTGTTATTCCAGTGCTTGCTTAAATTTTCTTTTGATGAGTGAGATAAGAATAAACTCTTATGCACTCTGCTGTAGTTAGAAACAGAGTTTAATACTCCTGTCTCTGGCCCTACAATTACATTGCATAGTTTGGCTAAAGCTAGAACATCTCTTATAGGCCACTCACCCGATGTAGTTATTACCCTGCTTTCTTTTTCCCATCCTTGCTCAAGAAGTTTACATGCGTAATCACCTACTGTGATAAATGTAACATCTTTTCGCATATCAAGAAACCTAGCCATTAAAGCATCATTTCCAGGCCAGACTTTATGCACAGAAGATCCAGATAAAACATTCATAACAAGATGTTTAGTTTTTACTTTCTTCTTTTTCCAATCCCTCATTCTGGATTCTTCTTTTTTTGTTGGGTAGAATGATGCGTCAAACTCATAATCTACACCAGCAATGTCATGCATTCTCTCCATGTAATTAACATTACATTCTGCATGAATATCTTCCTTATTCCATTTAAACCTTTCATCTCCTGGAATAAGAACTGGACCTTGTTCTAACTGAACCGTCCTGTCTCCAACAACTAATAAGGTTCCCTCTACAGATTCTGAGAATTGAATCACCTTGTCAAATAGCCCATCAAAATGCGCCCAGTAATCATCTAGTTTATCTGGGTATATTTGATTAGTTCTTTGTACTAAAAGCTCATCAACGTAAGGATTAGATCTTAATATATCTTTTCCTGTCTCATTAGTATTAACGCAAACTCTGTATCCCTGCTTTTGTAGTAGTGGCAGAACTGAACTTGTCTGCAGTATGTCTCCAAAAGCTCCATATCTAATTACACAAACTGTTTTTTCTTTTCTTATTCCACCAAAGTCTTCGGGAGTAAAGTCAGAAATTTCCTTTTCAGGAACTTTTATTATTTTCAAGTTGTCCTCTTTTAGAAGCCCCATCCTGACACAGTCATTCCAGACCGTACCATTTTGCCATTTACTCTGGCTTCATTGTTAGATCGCGGCTGCTCTGCAGAATACTCTCTGCAACGCTCATCGAATAGTTGATCGCCGCTTGTGAATCCTTTTTGCTTGGGCTCGGTAGAACCATAGCTTTCTTTAGGCGTTTTTTCTTGGTCACCAATATACGCAGTTATTAGATTGATTTTCATATGATTACCTTACCCTGTAGGTTGGCTTAGGTTATACCTGTATAGGTCCCAGGGAGCACGAAAAAGATGTTCCCTACGGCCTTAGAATTGAAATGAATTGGGGGAGAGTTGCCCCTCCCCCGCATCAATTAGGCTTGCTCGAACTTCCCTTTTGAGGGAGCACTAACACTGCCTTTTGCGATACCCATAGGTTTCTGATCTGGGCCTTTGCCGTCCATCCCCATTGAAGCTAGGGATTCTCCTGCAAAAGACTTCTTCTCAGTCAAACCATTATCGGGCATTTTGCCACTTGCACTATCTTTCATAATTTCCTCCTAGTACCATTCAATCATGACATGAACATGCGCCTGACCAGCAGGAGTACCGCCAGTAGGAGCTTTCAAAGTCAGATGAATATCGGTATCAGCTGGAAGTGCGTCGAGCACAAGGTCAGCAGCCGTGTCAGTCAAGCTCTGCTGAGCACCAGAAGCAAGCGTACCTAAACCCATGTTTACGTACTGCGTACCAGCGGCAGAAGAACCAAGATTGACAGCACCTTCCGTGGTGACGGCATTGAAAGTTTCGATAGCTTCAACATCAATCTCTTTGATGCTACCTTGCTTTCCCTCTGGTCCACGAATAATCATGGAACCAGTGCCTGCACCAAAGTCGTGGTAATAGCTGAATGCATAAGGACGTGGATCGCTGTAACTCATAACAATTTCTCCTTAAGATTGGCTATCCCACATCACGATGCGTGACTGGGCTGCTTGTGTGTGAACGAGGCCGAAACCTCCCAAGTAATACCATGCAATACCACGGTCCCGTCCGAAGTCGCCAGGAATTTTCCCACGAATTTCTTCAGGAACAGCGATAGCTTCAGCAACAGTATCTTCACCAAAGAACAGGCACCAATCGGACTTGCCGTTGGACCATGCACTAGCTGAAGTACCGAGAGCTGCGGCACCTTTGTGAGTCTGCTCAACGAAACGCACACCCTCGTAACGACCAATCTCGCCGTTCATAATCATCTGGAAACCAGCATCAATATACTGCTTGATTCCTTCAAGATCATTCTTCAACGTTCGATAGGTTGAGGGTCGTGAAATTGAGTAGTAATCATCGTCAGCATACGCTGGGATGTTACGCTCTTTCATTGTATCAACAATCAACTTGACATGCTCTTTACCAAGAGCAATGTTGTTAACCGTTGCAGACGCACCATTCTCTGTAACCACCAAAGAAGTCGTACTCGTACCTGCAGTAGGCGTGACGCGAACTTTCGCGGCATCGAACTGCGCAGCAGCAAGATTATCGAATCCTTTAGTAGCATCGTTTTTCAGCACTTTCCGGATAACTTCGGCCACAGGCTGCTCAGAGAGATCATCCAATTTACCAGTGTACGGTACGCTGTTACCAGCTTCCGTAATGGTCATGGTTCCCTGAGAAATAGTGAACGAGGTTTCTGGGATGGTGCTGGTCTCTGTTAGTGTCGTGCCTTGCGTGGCAACGTCACTGTACACGTTCCAATGGAATGTATCGCCGCGATGTAAGCCCTGATGCGCTGCGTCTTTTACGTCGCAGAACTGACGGAACTTGACCATCGGCTGAACTGCCATCCGAAGAAGGCGGCTCAGATTGTCAGCATACATATAACCACCAGAGGTGTTAACTGACCATACTTGTCCAGCCATAATTAACCTCCAAAAGAGTTATAAGTTTTGGCCTCTAGCTTTACGCATTTCTGCAACAATTTGAGATGGTGTCATAGGGACATCATTCTTCACATTGCCAGCTGAAGCCCTTACGGATTTAGGTTGTCTCACAATTTTTTGCTTGCGATTAACCCGTTCATTTGAATCATTACTAGTTCCAGCCCACTCACGAGTGTACTCAGCAGCTGCATTGATAATCTGCGACGGTGTCCAATTAGGATTTTGCTCCGTTAGGGTAATCGTCTTCCTATCTGCAATCGCTCGAAGCTCCTCAGATTGTGCAATATCTGGATAGTCTTCATTAAAAGATCTTACTGCATCCTCTAGTTCAGACTGATATGCTGCTCTCTGAATATGCTCTTGCTCTGCTTTTTTTCTTGCTTCGTGAGAAAGAATAGCTTGATTTACAACCTCTTCTACATTTTGGGTGGCATTGCTGCGCCCACTATTTGCCAAGGTCCTGAGTAGTTTAGCAGCCTCCGCTGCGTCATCCTGGAATAATGCTTCATGGTATTTTTCGACAATGTCTTCAACACCTTCGGCTTCTTCCGTTTGCTCAACGTCCTGACCGGATGGTTGAGAATTTAACATTCTTAATTGTTCTTGAATCTGCTGCTCTCGATACATAAGCTCTCGCTCTTTAACAGCAGCAGCTTGAAACTTTTCTTGAGATGCACGATCTTTTTGGTGAGAAGACTTTAAAGAATCAAATGGCACATCTACTTCTTCACCATTGACTTTAACCTTTGTAACCCACTGTTCGCCATTGAACCATACTGGCGCATCTGGAGCTTCTTGAGCTTCTTCTTCTAATACTTCTTCTACGTGCTCTTCTTCTCGTCGTCTATTATATATTTCTTCTAAAGCTTTTTCCCTTGCAGAAAGTGGGTTTATTTGAGCTTTATTAAGATCATCAACAACGTTCTCTTCAACAACTTCTTCCGACTCTAACGCATCCTGAACTTCTTCTTGGGTAGCGTTTTCCATATTACTATCTCCTTATGGTTCTAACACACCAGAAGATTTGTATTTTGAAATCTTATCAGCATTCTCCCCTTCTTGTATAATACTGTCAAACCACTGCAGTGTTTTTAAGGGTGTTGAGAGATCAGAAACAATCTTCCGGTACTCTTTTAGTTCTTCTTCTGAAGAACCCTTAAATCCGTTTAAACCAATATCTTCTAGATTATTAATTCCCTTTATGTATTCATTGAGGGCTTTTGTTAATATTGCTTTACCTACGGACGTATTTAAAAAATCTTTTGTAGTATGACCTATTCTTATTCTTTTAACTAAGTCATCAATCCCGACTTCACGGGGATCATAGTAATCCATATTATCCTACTGCGTAAGGTATTTTACCATAGTCGTCTCTAGCCATTACTCCAATATCGCCTTCGTCAACCATCTCTTCCTGCCTAGCAATCTCAGAATCTGCTATCTGATTAATTAAAGCTTCTCTTTGTAGCATTAACTCCGCACGTCTAGTTGCTACGTCTTCTTGCTTTAATTGTAAATCAATATTCTTAAGTTGCGATTCCATCTCTTTTTTGCGCATCTCTGTGCCGTACTTCATATTAGCAACTTCAAGATTGCCTTGCTGCTTCATCTGTTCAATAGTAACTCTATTTTGCAGCTTACCCTGTTCAGACTGAATGTATCCCTGCATCTCTTCAAGTTGCGCTGTAAGTTCTGCAACCTGTGGATTCTGCTCCATCATAACAAAACGTTCACCGTCTTTATATCCAAGAGCGCCAAACACTTCCTTTACAATTTCCTGAACATTTAAACTTTCTGCAAAACCTGGAAGACCTCCAAGCATCTGTATTCCAGATATAAGGTTTTGAACTTTGCGTAATGGATCTGTAGCGCTAATTCCAACGTTAACCTTTAACAGAACCTCGTACTTTAACAGATCGTTTATAACGCCTTGGTATTGCTCATTAACTTGAATTGCTGCATCGCTTGCTAATTCAAGAATAATTTCATCTGTTTCGTAGTACTGCTCAAGACGCATAAGCTGTTTAAGTACACGCTCTACCCAAGTTTCAGAAAAGGTTCTAAGAACATACTCTGTAACTGTTCCACTGTTGCTTGCCATAAGAGACATACCACCAACAGTTTCATTTAAAGACCTAGCTCCCTGTACTGTAGACGTTGAGAAGTTACCTTGCAACTCGTCAAAGTCCATATTGATTCTATCCTGTTCTGCATAAGCTGAACCTGTAACATCTCTAGTATCAATAACACGTACATCGTTATCTGGATCATCCATCTCTACTGCGCCACCAGGGACAGATCTAAACAAAGCATCTAAGTCAATGTTTCTATCTCTGCGAATATGGTAACGTTTGTTCATTGCTAAACGAACATTGTCAAACCTTTGGTTCCATATGTCGTTAGCAGCGGCCTGCAATTCTTGAGTTAGCTCTACTGTTCCTGCTGGATAAAGTCTATGAGATTCTACATTGGTGTAACCCATTACATAGGGACGCTCACCATTCCTTAACCAAGGGTACTCTTCTAGAAGAGGTTTTGGATCTGTAAGCATTGCATCAGTTCCTACTGTATAGTAGCACCAATCCATTCCTTCTCTGCGAACAATGTTTTTATGTATCCATACAACTCTGTAAGAATCAATATCACCATAGCCAGCATCGTTATCTAATCGATCCTCTCTTGGCTCATCCCTAATCATTCGGGTGGTATCATCATCTTCATTTGTATCAGAAGATAGAAGCTCACCTATAGGAATATCTAACCACTCTCCATCTATCATTTTTTGTCTAACATCCTGAACGTACATAGGCATAAGATGAATGATATAAGGACTGCTTTCCATAGGATCATGCCAGTCAGCAGCAGGATCAATTCTAATATTTTCTGGAGAAATAAGATCTATAATAGGTTTATCTTTAATAGATGTCTTCTGTTTAGTTACAACAGGATTACCGTCAGCATCCATAACAGGTCTGTTCTGGCTATCTACATTTAAGTAAGCTTCTTCTTTCTCTTCATATTCCCAATACTGATGGCTTACACATATGCCCTGTACAGCTGCATCTTGCAAGGCTGCAGACATTGTCTGGAACCAAGGAAGAGTGTTTGTAAGCCTATACTGCATGATAGATTGAGATACCGCTGCAGCCGCAACCTGATCTGGGTCGTTAGGATTTCTAGGCTGAACACTTACAACATCTTCGTTAGTAAAGAAAGCAACAGCCATAGCAGACTGAAGATTTCTTACAGCAGTTCTGGTCTTTGGTCTAAAAAACCTAGATCTTTTATCATACGCTCCAGTGTTATACTTAGAACCAGGGGGGTGTTT
>TARA_Y100000385_G_scaffold58824_1_pt1 | contig 43659 bp, 55 predicted proteins | sample TARA_Y100000385 | Tara Oceans TARA_Y100000385 (sample SAMEA2620980) | marine metagenome | biome: marine biome (ENVO:00000447); feature: surface water layer (ENVO:00002042); material: "saline water (ENVO:00002010), including plankton (ENVO:xxxxxxxx)" | depth 5 m
ACTTAATTCCAATTAAGAACATTCTTGGAGTAGAAGTAGGAGCAAACACTAAAGTTAACATTCTTTATAATGTAGTTGGTCACACAGCGACAGCAGCTTCTGAAGTCTTAGGATTTGAGATTACTGCTACAACAGCAAGTGACGCTGCTAAAACTAAAGAGCAGTTAAACAGTATTGTAGATGCTATTGAAACAGCATTACAAACAAGTTGGGTTAAACCATACTTTGTTCTTGAGCCTAAATACGTTATTACTGGCGTAGCTCAAATAGAAGTTGAGTACTCTGCGTAAGCAAAACTAACTAACTAAAATTAGAGAGGCTACAAATAAAAGTAGCCTCTTTTTTTTTGTTATCTTTGTAAAAACAATTTATTATGCCTATAAACGATGTACGAAATACTGTTTTAGCAATAGCTAATAAAAACAATTACGGTTACATATCACCACAAGATTTTAATCTTTATGCACAACAGGCCCAAATGGATGTTTATGAAGATTATTTTTATCAATATAACAATTGGATTAATAGAGAAAACTCAAGAACATCAGGGACTGGATATGCAAATATTGTAAAAAGTTTAGAAGAAGTTATTGATAGTTTTTCTGCTGAAGCTTTTTTAAGTCAATTGCCTGCAGATTTAAATTTATCTAACAAGTATCAATTACCAGCAGACTATTATTTAATAAACAAATTATTTTATTATCCAAACACTTTATTTACAGGAACAAATACTGTTGTAGCTGCATTTAAGTTAACTGATAGTACAAAAACTTTTATATCAAACCCATCAACGATGGTAAGCCCTCCTATTGGCAGTATTATTGTAAATAACACCACAGGGCAACAATGTTATGTTACGGCAGTAGATAACGCTACAACGCTTTCTATAAGCAGTAACATTATGGCGTTGAATAACAGTTACACAATTTATAGTGCAAACAATATAACAGAAGTAGAAAGAGTAAATCAAAATAAAATATTTTTATTAACGAGTTCTAACTTAACAGCACCAACTACACAATATCCTGCGTATGTTTTAGGTGGTGCAAGTACTAATGTGGCAACACCAAACGCAGTGATAGGAAATACTGTAGATGTATATCCTACCACTATAAGACAACAGTACGCAATAAAAGTACAATACATTCGATATCCTTTACCTCCACAATGGACGTATACGAGTTTAGTATCTGGTGAACCATTATTTAATCCTGGCTCTACAAGTTATCAAGATTTTGAATTACCATTATCTGACGAGGCTATGTTAGTGGCTAAAATTTGCCAGTATGTAGGGATTGAAATAAGAGAAGCTGACGTGTATAAGTTTGGATCGGATCAAGAAACAATGGAAACTCAAGAATCATCATAATATGGCATATATAACACAATTCGAATATTATCAAAACAATGGTAACAACCCAACTAACGAAAATTGGGGTTCATATCAATACGTATCATTACAAGATATAGTTAATAATTTTATGTTAATGTATCAAGGTAATCATGAGTTGATAAATAATTTAGATAGATACCAAGTTATTTTTCATGCAAAAAGAGGAATTCAAGAATTGAATTACGATGCGATGAAAGAAATTAAAATATTGCAAATAGATATTGATGCTAACTATAGATATGTTTTGCCTTCAGATTTTGTAAACTGGGTTAGGATATCTCAATTTAAAGATGGGATACTATATCCATTGACTGAAAATATTCAAACAAATTGGTCTACTGCTTATTTGCAAGACAATAATTCAAACATATTATTTGATCAAGACGGTAATGCATTAAGCCCACAAGACTCTGAGTTAGATTTAACAAGAGCAACTCGTGGCATATACTTAAATGATGGCAGTGCATTTAATAATCAACCTGGATATTTATTAGATGGATGTTGGTATTTTGATTATCAAATCGGTTCTCGTTTTGGATTAAATACTGAAACTGCTAACGTAAATCCAACTTTTAAAATAGACAAAAAAGGTGGTGTTATAAATTTTAGTTCTGCTCGTTATATGGATTCTGTAGTATTAGAATATGTTTCTGATGGTATGGAACAAGGTGATGATTCACAGATTAGCGTAAACAAATTGTTTGAAGAATTTATTTATGCATATATAAAGTTTTCTATTTTAAATGGGCGTTTTGGTATTCAAGAGTATATTGTAAACCGAGCACGTAAAGACAAATCTTCTTTACTTAGAAATGCAAAATTAAGATTAAGTAATATACATCCTGGTCGTTTGTTACAAAACATGAGAGGTCAAAATAAGTGGATAAAATAATATGGCAATATTAACAACCAATTTCAATAAAGGGAGAATGAATAAGTCTATCGATGAAAGACTTCTTCCTCCTGGCGAATATATAGATGCAATGAATGTACGTGTTGGAGCTACAGAAACCACTGAAGTTGGTGCTGTAGAAAACTCACGTGGTAATGAGCAAATGACTACTATTGCATGGAATGGTGTTAATTTTTCTGCTAACGCTACTACAATAGGTAGCTATGAGGATGGTATACATGAAACTATTTATTGGTTTGTACATGATCCAACAAACGGAGCAGTAGGAGGTGGTGTTTTAGATGCTGTTATATCTTATAACACACAAACAACTGGTGTTACAATGCACGTTGTTTCTACTTCAGTTTTAAATTTTAATACAACATATTTAATCACAGGGGTTGATTTAATAGAGAATATGCTTTTTTGGACTGATGATATAAATCCTCCAAGAAAAATAAATATTACAAGAAGTTATGCCGATCCAAATACTTCAGCTCCATATGCAGATAATGTGACAGCAGAAGATTTAAATGTCATACAAAAACCTCCTGGATTTGAATCTACGGATACACTTCCAGTCCCTGGTGTAGAACTTATTTCTGTACCTGGAGAAGAAAATTTTTTAACAGACAGGTTTATATCTTTTGCATATAGATATAGATATGTAGATGACGAATATAGTGCAACTTCATTGTTCACTAATCCTGCTTTTCAACCAGGTGCATTTCGTTTTGATACCAATAATTATAACAATATTGGTATGACAAACTTTTATAACACTGCAAGAATATCTTTTAACACAGGTTCTGACAGAGTTAAAGAGGTTGATTTGTTATTTAAAGATTCTAATACTAATAATATATCTGTAATTGAAAGGTTTAATAAAAACGATTATGGATGGGCAAACGACAGCACTCAAACATATAGTTTTACTAACAGTAAAGTTTATTCTGTCATTGGACAAGATGAATTACTTAGAATGTATGATAATGTGCCACGCACTGCTTTAGCTCAAACTATACAAGGTAATCGTTTGATGTATGCAAATTATGTAGACCAGTACGACATTACAAACGCATCTGGAAGTAATATATCAATTAACTATCAAACAAGTTTATATTCTAAAACTATAGATTTTGAATCTTTAGAAAACGCAACACTATCTGCAGGCATTGCATATACATTGTCAGGAAGTAGTATTACAGTTCAAAATTCTTTAGCAACTTTTGATTTTACTCTTATTGCCAATAAATTAAAAAAAGATGCAACTATTGGTATTAACTTTAGATTGACTACAGATCAAATTAATGGAGACACTTCACACCCATGTTATTCACCTACTTTTAGTAATGGAGATATTAGAATATCATTATCTTATAGATTGCCACAAGATTTTGCAAGTGTTTATGATATGTGTTCAAGCCCTTCTTTTGCGAATTCAATTGGAACTGTTTTAAATACAAACTTTCAACCAATAACTACTTGTGCAAATGGATCGTCTGTAACTGATGAATTTAATTGTGCTTTAAGTGTACCTACTAATTGTTCAGGTTGGTCTAAATTTAATAGTAGTATTACCGATGCGACATCTCAACAAGGGTTTAGATTTGTTACAACACCTGGTTCTAATCAAGTTGGGTTTCAACCTATTGCTATGAACTTTAGGACTACTGCTACTCCAAGCCTTACTACAAATCTGTTTGAGTATTTTAGAGTAGAAACCGCAACTGCAAACTTTACATCTACTGATGACACAAGTTCATTACATAGTAATCGAGATTTTGAAACTGGATTAGTTTACATGGATGACTTTGCAAGAGCATCAACAGTTTTAGTATCTGAATACAATACTGTTTTTGTTCCGTCACAATCAAGTATTAATCAAAATAAAATACAAGTTAATTTAAGTAGTTTACCACCGTCTTGGGCTACAAAATTTAAATGGGTTGTGAAGCCAAGTAAAGCAGGATATGAAACTATTTATTCTAACTTTTTTTATGTAAGACCAAGTAATAATAATATTTATTTTAGATTAGAAGGTGATAATCAAAATAAAGTTACTAAAGGACAAGATTTAATCGTTAAAAGAGATGTGGATGGTGCAGTAGAACAACTAACTACATGTACAGTTTTAGATGTAGTTCCAGAAGCTGAAAATTTCTTAGCTAAAGTAAATGAATTAGGTGAAGATACTTTTCAATTACCAGGCTTATATATGATAATAAAAGCTCAGAATTTTAATGTTACTATACCAAATGATGCAGTTGTTGAGTTAGGTGAATTTACATATAAGTCAGATTCAGAATCATACTGTAATGCACAAGTTAATTATCCAATATTTATAACAACACCTGGAACTCCAGACACTTATCAACTATATGATATCCCGGCTGGTAGTATTATATATATAAATGCTCGATACGGTAGACAAGACAGATGTTGTGGTTGTGATGGAAAAAGATATGTATTTGAAAAACAATTTGTTGCATCTGCTGACTACCCTACTTTTTATGACTGGTTTGTTGGTGATAGTATAGATCCTAATACTGGTATTGTAACTGAAGGTAATGTAGGGAATTCTGAATTTAGTGCTGTTGTTGCATCAAGTGCGGCAAACGTTAATTGTGTAAACTGGACACCTCAATGGCAATTTTGGCAGGATGGATACAGTGGTACAATAGATCCAACAGCACCTATGTATCTTTCAATACGTTCTGGTATTAAAGGATGTAGACATACGTGGCCTGCTAAAGATTCAGACGCATATATACATTTAGATATAGTTGTTACACGTGCTAATAATTTAATGGTTTTTGAATCTGTGCCACCAGATGCAAACACAGAAATATTTTATGATGCTTCTGAGATGTATGATATTGCGGGAGGCTTTCATCAATCTGGTACTTTTGACGGAGATAAAAATCAAACTGCAACTCAAGATGCATTTTTCACTTTAAACTTTATGGACTGTTATACCTTTGGTAATGGTGTAGAGAGTTATAAAGTAAAAGACTCTATAGCTGGAAGATCAGTAGTTATGGGACAAAGAGCGTTAGCAGCTTCGGCAGGTAACTATAAAGAAGCTGATAGGTTTTCTGATATCACATATAGTGGTGTTTATAGTAGCACTTCAGGAGTTAATAACTTAAATGAATTTAATTTAGGTTTAGCTAATTTCAAAGAATGTGAAAATTCATTTGGACCTATTATGAAAATGCACTCACGTGAGACTGATATATTAGTTTTACAAGAAGATAGGATTACTTACGTAATGGCTTCTAAAAATTTAATAAGCGATTCTACTGGTGGTGGTGTTGTTGCATCAGTTCCAGAAATTTTAGGAACGCAAATAGCACGAATAGAAGAGTATGGAATTAGTTTTAATCCAGAAAGTTTTGTAGCATACGGATACGATATGTTTTTTACTGACACTAAAAGATTAGCAGTATTAAAATTAAAAGGGCGTGATGCTTCAAGTGATTCATTAGAAGTTATTTCTAATGTAGGAATGCGTTCATGGTTTAGAGATCAATTTATTACTCAATTAACAACACAAAAATTAGGAGGTTTTGATCCTTACATGGGTGAGTATGTTATACATACAAACGATATACCAGTACCATTTCCTACACCACCAATACCATGTGGTACAACAATAGAGTTTAAAAGCCAAACTCAAGCAAGAAGTTTTGTTTTTGATGTTGGAAATGTTATAGATACGACATCAAGTGTTACTTTAACAGTTACAGGTTCAGTTGTAGTTACAGGTTCTTGGAATGGTGTTTCAGGATCGGCAGTTACAATAACAAATACAACTGGTTCTTATACATATAGTAAAACTTTAAACACACCTACAGAGGTTAATATAACAGTTACACCATCAGGAACTGCATCATATACTGTAACTGCTAATTGTCCTACAGAAACTCCAATTAAAATTGTACAAGTAGTTTTAAACTCATCTGTTGAAGCTGGTCAATTTATACATGCAGAGTATGGATGGAGTACAGCTACGCATATAAGCCCAATAGCAAGTACAGGAGTAGAGTTTGGTAATACATCACTTGTAGCAAGTTTATTTGACGAACAAACTGGAACACGCTCTATAGGAGTTTTTCCTTATAATGGCGTAAATTTCTTTTTAGGAACGGCTAAAATTGGTTCAGATAATTATGATGTAACATCGAATCCGTATCAGTTAAGTTATTTATCTACAAATACACAATATCAAAATACAACAAACACATCAAACGGTATACCTGCTTTGGTAGCTGCGGCATCTGGCAATGAAATACCAAATAGTTTGATTACTAATCCTGGACAGGATATTTATAAAGCTACTGTAACTCCAAGCACAACACCTGCTTTTAGTTTACCTATTAATAATCAGTATTTATATTTAATTTATGATTTTAGAACGACTGTAGTTCAACAACTATGTTATGATGCGTCTTCAGCCGTTGACGCATGTTGTGACTGTTCTTTTACGTGTACAGCATATCAAAGTGGATCACTGCAAACCAACTCAACAGATGCATGTGTTCAACCATTAGTAAACACTTATTATTTTTTAAACACAAACCCAACAACAACTTACCCAGTAGTGGGTAGTTTGGTTTACTCATCAACTACTTGTGATGTAACAACAACGTTGACAGATGGGTTTTATAGATATCAAAATGGCTTTATACAAGTCAATAATCAAGGCATAGTAATACAAGTAGGAAATTGTTAAATTTGTAATATGGGAGCATTAGGTAATTATTATTTTGACGGGGTTAGTTTTGCAAGTGCAAGTATGTTATATACAAATGCAGATTTATCAACAGTAGCTCCCAACGGATATTATGGACAAGGTGGTATTGTAAGACAATTAATAGGAGGTCCAGGAACACCAACCTTATTAGCAGCATTACCTTGTGACGGATGTACTGTACCTTGTGGTAGTGGTGTCAATGGTAGTGGTGGAACTGGAAGTTATTCATTAACAATGAATTTAGGAAACTCAATAGGTGCGGCCTTAGTAACTTTCAATCCTCAATCAGTGCCTGATAAATGTACGTGGACATATAATGGTGTTAGTGCATCTGAATATTCATCGCCAAGCGAAGGCTATTTACAAGGTATGATTGGAACTATTGCTTCGGCTGGATCGTGTAGTTTAGCTATGACTAACGCAAATGGTAGTAATAATCAAAGCACAACAGGAGCATCATTTCTTTACGATGCATCATCAAGTCAATTTGTTAATACAGGAACACCAGCAACATTAGGACCTTACACAAATCAAGTTGCTGGAGGAGTAGATTTTACTGCTAACGCACCAGGAAATTGTATTATGGTAGTTCCAAAACCTAATGCGAGTCCAGAAAATGTAACGTTTGTTATAGAAGGTCCTTGTACGGGAACTGCTTGGTCAATAGCAGTAACGTGTCCAACTGCTTTAACAAGTTTTACAGCATCGGCAATTGGATCGAGTGTTACTGTTGCATGTGACCTTCCTTTAAATCAAACATATTTCAACGCACCAGTTTCAGGAACTGCAGGAAATCCAGCAGTAAATGATTGGGTTTTTACAGACGCAAATGGTGTCAATCAATTAGCAGCGGGAATCTATAAAATTAGTGCAACACAATATATGCAAGTTAGTACAGATGGTGTAATAACTGCAATAAATACTTGTCCTTAAAATAAAAAAATGGCAGCATACACACTTACATATTCTATTGGAGAACCATTTACTGGATGGCCTTCGTTTTATTCTTACAGTCCTGAGTTTATTCAAGGAATGAATAGTTTTTTATATACGTTTAATGGTGGTAATGTGTTTAGACATAATACAAATCCTTTAAGAAATACTTACTATGGACAGTTTACTGCATCAACTATTACAAGTGCATTGAACCCAAAACCCACTGAAGATATAAAACTATTCAAAACATTATCCTATGAGTCAAACACAACAGTTAGTGACACAAGTCAAGCAAGATGGGCTGCATTAGAATTATTTACTGACTTGACTGACGGATCGCCATCATCAATGTTAGAAACTTATTTTGAAGAAAAAGAAGGAGAATGGTTTTCATTTTTGAGAACTAATGATGGAACAGTAAACTGGGCACAAAGATCAGCAAACGGTATAGGTATTGGAACTATTGCTGCAGGTCAACCTTTGAACGCAACACAAATTACTTTCGCTCTTCCAGTAGGCTCAATTATAAGTCAAGGTGATGTTGTATACGCAGCTACTGTAAATTCGGGTGTAGCTACCACAGCTCCTATATTAGCAGGTATTGTTACATTAGTTGTAAACACTCCTGATTCATATAGCATAACTATAGATGCCAGTGGTGCTGGTTCAACTGTACCAACTACTGGACAGTTTATTTTCTTCATTAAAGATGCCGTAGCAGAATCGCATGGAGCACGTGGTTATTATCTGCAATTTAAACTTTCAAATGATTCATTAAGTCCAGTAGAGATATATTCTGTAGGGAGTAGTGTGATGAAATCTTATCCATAAAAATTTATTATCTTTGTTGGTAAATGAAATTAAATATATTACCACTTAAAGAAAGCGATTATGAGGAGGTTTTATGTGGATGGTGGAAAACATGGCGTTGGACACCACCCCCTAAAAACTTTTTACCTGAAAATGGTACAGGTGGTTTTATGATATATGACGCAGAAATACCAGTGGTAGCAGGATTTCTTTATAATACGAATTCTGATGTAGCTTGGGCAGACTGGGTAATATCTAATTTTGAATATAAAGATAAATATAAAAGACAAGTAGCTATTAACTTACTATTATTGTCTTTAGAAGAAAGAGCTACTCAAATGAATAAAAAATTCATGTACGCATTAGTAAAAAACAAATCATTAGTTAATGTATACAAAGAACAAGGCTATGAAGAAGCTTCTTCATATACTACAGAACTTATAAAAAAATTATAATATGGCGGCAGCAACAGCAGTAATAGGTGCAGGTATAGGATTAGCTCAAGGGGGTATGTCTTTCATGCAGGCAGCGAAACAAAGAAAAGCAGCAGACAAAGCTCGATTAGAATCAGAGCGTTTGATGAAACAAGCAAGAGAAGATGCACAAAAGGATTTCTTTCAGGGATTGAATGTTCCTATGGAGGCGTTTGGACAACAGTTTAAACAAAACATGCAAACTCAAAACCAAAGTATTCAAGCACTACAAGAGGGTGATCCACGTAATTTAATTGGTGGTATTGCTAAAGTTGGAGCAGAAGCGTCAGAAAATGCTAATGCAATACGAACAGATTTGCAAGGTGATTTATATGAAAACGCTCAAATGAAAGCTCAATCTGGCGAAAATGTTAAACAACAACTTATTGGTATGGATGTAGGTAAAGCCAAAGATGAATTGGCGAGAGAGAAAGACAACTTGACCGCACGAGCCGAATCTATGAAAAGTGGTTTTGAAGGTGTTGGAGCATTTGCTGGTGAAGCAGGTAAAGCGTCAGCTTTATATAAAGCAAAAAACAGCCAGTTGACCGCAGAGGAATTAGAGATGTTTAAGAGTTTGTACGGAAACGTGATAGTATAATAAAATAAAAATAGATGGCAGAAAAACCAACACTAAATACAGTCAATCCAGATTTATATAGTATATACGAACCACGTGACAGTTCAACTCGTATCCAATGGGGGACTATAGGCAAGAACTTACAAGGTGTTTTTGACGGAATAGAAAAAGATAAAGCAGACAAAAAACAAAAATTAGATGATGAGTCAAATGCTTTATTTTCAAAAGTAGCAGAAATAGAATTAAACGCTGATAAAACATTTAGTGATGGTGTTTTAGAAATGGCAACTAATTTAAAAAAGAATTTAATGCTACAACAAAAACTTATGAAGGATGGTAGAATCCCTCCTGAAAAGTTTCGTCAGTTAATGCAAAAAGCTAAAGATCAAATGGCACAGTTTGGTATAATGGCCAAGAGTGCTCAAGAGTATACAGACAATGCAGTTAAAAGACAACAAGACAATACTTCAGGAGCAAGTGAAACTTATATACAAGGTTCAAATCAAGGATTTAACAACTTAAATGGTACTGTAAACTGGATGGATCCAGGAACAAATACTGCATATATAGTTAGGTTAGATGCTAATGGTGATATGCCATCATATCAAGATAGCCCTGAATCTTACCTTCCTGCAAGTTACGCAAATAATAGGTCTAAGTATCAGTATGATAGAGAGACGGCAGACATTACAGCACAAACTGCTTTGTATAAAGATGAGATGCAGAAACTTATTACAACAATGCCTAAAACACGTAAGGTTAATGGGGTAGAAGGTATATACTTTGTGTCTAAAGAGGATGTTAGACAAAACAAAACAAGATTTGATGAAATGAAAGAGTCATTGTTCCAATCTAAGTTTAATTATGACGATGAAGTGTTAAGTAATGCTGCAGCACAATATGACAATAATTTTGTTTTTGCACAATCAGAGAAAGAATTTAAAGAAAACAATCCAGGTAAAGATTTAAAATACTGGATTAAAGTTGATGCAAACAGTTACCCACCTAAGTTTGAGCCTAATGATAGAGCTTTTGCTGAGGGAGTAGTACGTGATGCCAGTGATTCATCATTTGACCAACAGATGGATTCAATGATGAAAATTGATGGAGGCATGTCATTCCCACAATTAAATAGTGTAGGAGCTGGAATTGCTAACGCAAACCAAGAGGGTATAGGATATCTTCAAAGAGTTAACGATATAGTTGCAGGAGACATGGCTGTATTTAGTAGTCAAACTGCCACTGGTATACAACAACTAAACCAAGGTAAAACTGATCCTGCTGAACTGATAGATTCTATCAAACGTCAAGGTGATAAAATAATTGTAACTTACCAAAACGGAAAACAAGAACCTGTCAATAGAAAAGATGCTAATGGTAAAATAAGAACTACAAAAGATTTATCCAGAGAGCTATGGAGACTTTTAACTCCAGGAGTTAATTCACAAGGTCAATCAATGAGTTTTGATGATGTCACAAGAGAGTTTGAAAAGAAAAGATCTTACACTCTTAACACACGTTTAATGAGTGACGCTGAAATTACTGAAACATTAAAATCAGAAAAAGCTAAAGCGAACTTAATAGCTGGTGGTAACGCAACACCTACGCCAGCCGAAATAGATGCTGAAAAAGTAAACGTTACGGTAGGACAAGCAGATATTGATGATGCAAAAGCAAATGGATTAGATATAACTTACGCGGGTGAAGACGCAGTTAATTTTGCTGCACGAAATCCATACCAAACTAAATCTTCAGGTGAAAAAATAATTAGAGCTCAAGGAGATAAATTACCTTCAGTTACTGGAGTGGATCATATGAAAAGTAAGATAGATCCAAATAGTCCTACTGCTCTTACATTGCCAACGCTATTTTATAACGCTGGATCGAGAAGAAAAAAAATGATTGAAGGCTCAGTATCTGATGTATTTGTAGCTTATCTACCGAAAGCCATTAGAAAAAATTCTAAAATTGAATTGGTAGGAACTCCACCAAAAATACAAATTAAGTATAGAGATAAAACAGTAGATATCCCTGGTGTGACTGACGTAGAACTTGACAATAACACGACATATGTAAACCTTGATAAAATGTTAGCAGAAGCAGCGCAAAAAGTTGTAACCAAAAGAAATGACGAATTATCCACTCGTAAAGGAGGCAAACCTAAAGCATATTAAATATGAATGAAGAAGCATTACGAAAATTATATGAGAATGCATCTGGAGTTTTTGATTTACCTCCCTATGAACAGTTTGTAATAGATATGCAAGATGAGGGCAAACTATCTTCGTTTAGAGATAGTATGTCTGAATTTTTTGATATACCAGATTTAGACACTTTTAAATCTGATATTGGTTTTACTGCAACTGATGCTGTTACTGAAGGTGGGCAAACTGAAGTTGTTCAAGAATCTGTTGATACAGAGACTGTAAATACTGAGACTCCAAGATTAGATGGAGATAACGATTTTCTTAATTCAGACATAACACCACAACAGGGGACTGCAACCATTACAGAAGATGTTGAGTATGATGAAAAAGAATCAGGTGGAGTATTTGATTTAACTTCTCTTGGAGAAGATGGTAAAATTACATATGATGAAAACGCTACACCCTTTGAAAGATCTTTAGCTTTTGTAAATAGAGATTTATTTACACGTGACGAAGAGCCCGTAGTCAATAGACTTAACTATCATTTTAATGATTACGGCTTTACATTTGAAGAGTCAGGCATATTAGACAACGTGACTGTAACCGCACCTAATGGTAATAAAGAAGAGTTTGCGGTGGACTCATGGTTTATGGCTGATAACACAGAAGAAGCAAGAGCATTAAGAGATTTTATCAGAACAAATCAAGAAAAGTCTATTATGGAGACTTTGTCTAACGAGTATAGCAATTCCAAAAAAAAATACTTTACTGCCGAAGCTTACAAAAAAGACATAAAAGACATTCAAGGATCGTCTGCTAATTTAGTTAAAAGACAAAAAGAGTATTTTGAACGTAAAGAAGCACATGAAGTTGCAATGGAAAAATATGCCACTGCACCTGCAGAATTATTTAATGATCCTAAATTCTATCAAAGATATCAAGAACAAATTGCTGAAGGTCAATACTTAGCGAGTCAGGGAACAAAGTTATCTGATGAATATGGAACGTTTAAAGACAACTCACAAGACATAGATGTTGCCGTTGGTAACTATGTTAAAATGAAAGAGTCGGACGGTACAGCTTTAGGTACGGCATTTGGTGGATTGTATAATAGTTTTGTTGGATATTTTGATTCTGCAATATCAACAATTGGTGGAACTGGAATCGAAGCTTTTTATGGGTTAATGCAAGGCATAAAAGGTAATGACTTTGGTCTTACTGATGAAGAGTATAGAGATGAATTTATACGTGTGTATGAGGGCTATAAAGGAATTAAAGTTCCTCAAGAAATAAAAGATTCAGAAGTAGCCTTTTCAGATTGGCTTGAAGGGTTAAAAAAAGAAGGTGAATTAACTGGTTCTGAATTTAATCAAATGATGGTTAAATCTTTTGGTAGACCAGAAAACTTACAGGGAAATGAATTTACTGGACAATTTATAATAGAAAAAAATGACAGTCGATTAAGCAAACTCCCTAATGGAGTTTATGATATTGACAGAGGTGTTCGATATAATTACGGTGGAACAGGTGTTTTAGGAATAGGACAACCTACAATTCAATATGACAATCCTCAAGTGTGGAGTATAGAAGAAGACGATTGGGTAGATGCACCAGGTGTATTTGGAGCAACTAACACTTTTAATGAAATTGATGAGTTAATAGGTGATCAACAGGTTAAGGGTACAAAAAAAGAGTTTAAAGATAAGTCAAGAGATTTTTTCCAAGATTTAATCGGAGTTCAAAATGTGAGCGAAGAAAGAATGCAGGCACAAAGAGACGAAAGTATAATAATGACAGGTCTTTATGGCGCGGCTGAATCTCTTCCTGCTTTAGCACCAATGCTCTATCAAGCTATCAAACAAAAAAAAGTTCCTAAAGCTCCTAAAGGTAAAAGTGGTACAGCTTTAAAAAGAATGGGACAAGCTATAAAAAGATGGGCTACAGATGGTTATAGACAATCTTCATTAGTAGCAATGGCTTTACTTCATGCTGATAAATTAAATGAACAAATGGAGCAGAACCCTGAATTTGAATGGGTATCTGAGACAGAAAAAAAAGGAATAGTTTTGCCTCTCGCAATTACTTCTGGTATTTTAGAAACTTTAGGTTTTAGAAATTTATTAAAAGGAACTTCAGGGACACAACTAATATCTTCTATTACAACAAAAGCGTTGAACTCCTTGCCTAAAGGAGCAACACCACAAATGTTTCGTAAAGCTGTTGTTAATTTAATGGACAATAGAATGACGGCTGCTATAGGAAAGTCTGGATTATATAAGTTTGGACAGAGAGTTGTACCAGCAGCATTATCCGAAGCAGAAACAGGATTATTTCAAGAATTTACAGACATCGAAGGTAAAAACATTTATAACGCTATCAAAGGCAAGGAAATGTTTGTGAATCCAGATCGTTGGTCGTTAGAATATTTTAAACAGTTAGGACACTCTGCTGCTGCTGAAGCCGTAGGTGGGTTTGCTTTAGCAACTCCTATGGGTATTGCTAACATGAAAAACAAAGATGGATCGTTTGTCACAATTAGTGATGAAATGATTGAGTTGTTTGATAACATGAAAAATGATGATACCTATGTGCAGGCTTACTACACTAAGGTAGATTTAGAAGTTGCTCAAGGATTAATAAGTAAAAGAGCTGGAGAACAAAAAAAATCACAGTTTGATACACTACGAGCTGCATCTATAGATTTAGACGTGGCTACAGATTTAAGTACAACTCAAAAGAAAAACGCTCTTCAATTAATTTTCAGAAAGAAACAATTACAAACTGAAATGGAAGGTATGGACTCAGACTTGGGTACATATAAAGACAAGCAGGCTGAGTTAAATATTATCAAATTACAATTAGGAGAAATTGGAAGTCAAGAAGCGTCAAACAAAGGAAAATTAAAACAAGAACAAGAAAGCTTACCTTCGTTAGTTACTGAAGAACAAGCAATAAATGAATTAAAACAAGAAGGGGTGGAAAATCCATCGCCAGAACAAATAAAAATAAAACAAGATGCCCTTCAAGAGTCAAGCACAACGAGAGTGGATGCACCAAAATCTGCCGAAAATAGCAGCGAGGTGGGAGAAAGCGTATCCAAGTCTGAGTCTACCAACGAGAGTTCGCAAGAAAACCTCAACCAGGAAACCGAGTCATCTGAAAACCAAAATGAAACGCAAGAGGAAGTAAGAGACAGAAACGAACAAGAAGATATTGAATCTTTTTTCGATGACACTGTTGAAACAAACGAAATAATATCTCCAAATATTAGTAGAAACAAAGGCAAGTCTCCTTCTAATGTAGATGCAAATATGCAGACTACAATTATAAAAAATGCAAAAAAGGCTGCTAAAGCAATTAACAAACTTTTTCCAAAAGTACGTATTGTTGTTCATGATAACACCGAGTTGTTTACTAAACAAACTGGTAAAAACGGAAGAGGATATTTTAATCCTACTTCTAATACTATACACATAAATATGGAAACGGCTACTAAGTCAACACCATATCATGAAGCTGTACACGCAATGGCTAATCAACTGATTAAAACTGATGCCGCAGCCAACAAAGTATTTGGACGTATGCTTTTAAGTTTAGATAAAGTTTTACCCGCTTCGGGTAATATAAAACAACGTATAGATAATTTCACTAAACAATATGAATCAGAGGATCAAAACGAAGAAGCTGTTTCAGAGTTATTTGGTATACTGGCATCTGAATATAAAACTTTAAAAAAGCCAACTCAAAATAAAATAATTGATTTAATTAATAGGTTTTTAAAAAAATTAAATATTCCATCACCATTTAGAGAAGGACTAACTAAATCAGATGAAGCAGTAATTGACTTTTTAAATACAGTATCTACAAGATTAAGACAAGGCGAAGAAATATTGCAAGAAGATGTTCAAGTTCTTGAAGATATAAATGCTGAAATGAATGAAGTTGGAACTGCTCCAATCGGAAACCCAACAACAATAGTTGACGAAAGAAAAGGTAAAGAAGAGAAAGTAAGTTTTGATGGAGTGTACAACAACTCATTAATAACTCCAGAAAGTGAATTAGATATTGATGCATTAGTTGAAGACATAGCTAATAAAAAACAAAAGGTATGGTTCTGGATGGCTGATCAGTTGGGTATTGGAACAGTAGATGGTGTGGCTATAGATGGAGGTCCAAGTTATGCTTATGTACCAGAAAATCAAAAGAAAAAAATTATTTGGGCAAGTGGTATGAGTGAATCTGCATTAGCAAGAAACTCAAAAGAAGCCGACTATATATTTATAGTAAGTGGTTCTCCAAAAGCAAGTAAGTTAGCAAACAAAAAAGTTTACGATTTATTTATTTCTAAATTAGGAAGTTTTGAAAAATTTAAAACTAACGTTGATAATTTCGCTAAACCTCCTATCAAAGCAGTAAAAGATATACTTGCAAAATATGACAGTTGGGATGCTATTAGAAATGCTAAATCTAATACAGTTAGAAAAACATTCTTATCTGGTTTAGTTGCTTCAGAACAAACACCAAACACTGAGCTACATAAACTAATGAAAGACTCTGATGCGTTTGTTGATTTAGAATCATTACGTGATGGATTCTACAAAGACAATAATTTTAAAATGAATGACATTATGTTGGTTCTTAAACCAACTGGAGCAGGGGTACAGTCTAATCATTCCACATATACAAATGATATATTAGGTGATGTAGTTGGTGTTCCTAATAAGTTAGTTAACGCTTACTTTTTACTACCTGCATCTATGAAAGCTAAGTATGGAAAAGTATTGAGTGGAGCTCAACAATCTCAAGTTTTAGCTCCATACGGAAGTGGTATAAGAAACATAGAAAGTCAAAAACCTAAAAAGGAATTAAGAAAAGGCAAAGAACAAAAAACAATTGATGATTTTATAAGACAGACTGGAATGAACACCAGTGGGTTTTATAGTCCTCAAGCTGACATGAGATATCTGCAAAGACAGTTAGATCAAATTGCTCCTGGGTATAAAGTAAAACAAGCCAAGATTAATCAGTATGGACAAGGTGGTGGTGTGTATGTTATAAAACCACGTGGTGGTATGCTGAAGCCTCAATCATTAAGAAAAGGTAAGTTTCAAAAATTAGATAATATTAACTCTGCATTTAAAATAGTTATAGATGGTAGAATGGAAGGATTCAAAGATTCAGGGTTAAAACAATACATGCAGAAACGAGGGTTCAAAGCAAAAGAAATAAAAGAAGCATTAAAAATAGATAAGGATTTGTTTGCAGAGTTTCCAAAAAGTTTTGCAAATGTAGATGGTGGACTACAAAAAGGAGTTGGTATACTTAATACTATTAATGAACATCACAAAAAATTATTAGCTGCAAACAAAAGAAAAAGAAAAAATAAACGTAGTCTTGAAGATCTTGTAAATGAAACAATAGAGTTCATGTATACGCTTTCAGGATACAAGAATGAAGGTGGTAAAGGTTCACGTAAAACATCGCAACAACAAGCTATGGAAGTAGATATGTTAAATTATCTATCACCAGAAGTATCTTCTACAAATGCAATTAGAATATTAAATCTAAATAAAAACATACGTAACATTAAGTGGTCACAAGGCGAAAGCAAAAGACTTCAAAGAAAATTACGTCAGTACATTAGAAGTGTAGTGCCAAGAAACTTAATGAAAAAAAGTCAGGTAATATCTCTAATTGATAAAATAAATGCAGTAGATGAAGGGAACTATGAATTAATTGTAAATGAAATTGCTGATGGAGTTACAGAGATAACTAACGAATATTTAGATAATACTATTTTAAACATATTAAATAAATCTTACACTACAGTTCAAAGTGGAAGACTTAAGGGTACGTCTATATCTAATGTAATTAAGAAAAGATTAGATGCTATTCAAAAAAATATAATCGGTTATGTTCCTGGAAAGAAAGGTAAAAGAGGTACAGTTCAACTGCCTAAAAATTTAACAGCAGAACAAGTTAATAATCAAAACAAAAGTTTATTAGACAAGATTTATGCTTTAGAAAAAGAAGAGATAACTATTAATGGAGTAAAAACCATAGTAAATAAAACTTTGACACCAGAGGAAGCTCAAACTGTAGCAGATTTAGGTGTAGCCATTGCTTACAATAATACATTAACAATGGAGCAAAACAATCCTAAAAAAACTAATGCATACCAACAGATTTTATTTGGATTAGAACAATTACAATCACAAGGAATTACTGGACTACAATTGCAATTATTAAGAGATGCAACTATGTATATGAATAATAGCATAGGTATGTTAAAAGAAATGGGTGTAACAATAAATCCAGAACAAGATTTAATAAATGAGGGCAAAAAAAATATAACTCAAGCAGACATATTAGCACGATATAAAAAATTAAAAGATAAAGCTGTTAAAGACGCTGGAAGAGGATTAGTTAAACCAATAACGGTACGTAAAAGATTAGCATTAGGTGTTAAAACAAATATTAAAGCTGTTTTAACATACTTAGGCTCTGCTGAAGACTTAGCTGGCTTGATGGATAGAATTTCTTTATCGACTGGAGAATTATTCGGAGGGTTTTCTCAAGACTTAGTCAGTAATGAAGTTCGAAAAGCTTCAAGAATTTATAAGGGCAGAATGTTAAATCATGAGTTAGCTTTTAGTATGAAAATGACAGAGTTATTTGGTAAAAAATGGACAAAAGCAAACAGAGAAAACTCTCAGCTAAATGAAAGCATTGTAATTAGTGAAGCAAAACAAACTGTAATTGATAACGAGATATCACGTATAAATGCAGACACCGAAATGTCTTCAGGAGAAAAAGTAGACTTATTACAAGCATTAAATGAAGAGAGTGTAAGTAATGGTATAATGATATCACAGAATGAACTGTTGTACTATAGAAATCAAGCTCAAGATCCTTCTTTAGTTGCGTCTTTTGAAAACACATTTAAACCAACTGTTTTCGATGGTGAACTTTCATATTTAAATGAAAGATTTGATGGCGAAAATAATGAATATAAATCTCGTATTGAACAAGAAATAGTAGAGAAATTAGATGACAGACTTATAGTTTTAGGAGATTGGATGATTCAAGACTTTTTCCCATCTCAATATGAACACTATAATAAAACTTATAACGATGTCTATAGAACAGATATGCCTTGGAATAAGTATTATGCAGGAAGGTTATATAGAGCGTCTGAATCAGACATTGTTGGTATTGATTTGTTGGCAGATGGAAACACTTCATGGGTTAATAATGTTAGTGCAGCAAGTACAAAGTTCAGACAAGAAAACTCATCACCAATCAGACAGACAAACGCTGTAGATGCATTGTTAAACTATACAAGAGATATGGAATACTTTGCTGCCTATGCAGTACCAATTAGAAATATTAATAAAGTTTTTGAAGACTCTGCTGTAAAAGAGGTTATAGCATCTAAATTTGGAAATAATATAAATAGATATATTTCTGATCAAATCCAAAAAATAGCCAATAAGGGTGCAAAAAATCAAAAACAAGGTGAGTTAATTAATTTCTTTAACACAACTTTCTTGCTTTCTCGTTTAGGATTAAATCCAACTTTGATTTTAAAACAGATGACTTCGTTTGTTACATACGGTAATGATATTGGATATGCAAACTGGACTAAGTATGCAGCGATGAGTCCTGCACAAATGAAGCAAGAAGCAAGAGAAATATTAGACAACTCAGTAGTATTACAAGACAGATATGGAAAGCCTATAACACGAGTAATTGAAACCTATCAAGATAAATCATTTAAAGAATTAGATGCTCAAAACAATATTATACAGAAAACCTTTAATAGAGAAACTCAAAACAAATTTGTAAATATATTAATGGGTTTCACAATGTTAGGAGATAAGGGTGCTATAATGTTAGGTGGTTTACCTAACTATAGATTTTACAAGGCTAAATATCTTTCTGAGAATGAAAACGCTACAGAGCAAGATGCAATTGATTACGCTATTAAAAGATTTGAAGATGACACTTTAAGAACACAACAGTCTTACGACTTACAAGACAAAGATTACTATCAAACTGGTGATGTTTATCAACGTGCATTTAATATGTTCTTAACTACACCCAAACAATATTTAAGACGTGAAATAATTGCATCCAGAAATTTATATAGAAAAATAAAAAGTGGTGGTAAACAAGGTAAAGGCACTTATACAGAAAATCTTAGAACTTTATTTGTATACCATTTTGTAATGCCTACACTATTTAGATATGTAAGCATGGGTATGCCTGGTTTGTTAAGAGATCGTAGAGAGGATGACATTCAAGAGTTGACTTTATCTGCAATTATGGGGAATTTAAATGCTTTATATATTATAGGAGATTTATTAAATGTTGTTAAAGACACTGCTACAGGTAAGTATTGGGCAGCCACTCCTTCAAGCATACCAATATTTGAACAAGCTGCTACATTGAGTAGAGTTTATTCGCAAATGAATCAAACAAAAGATCCTCTAAAGAAAAAAGAGCTTGAGACTAAATTTTATTTAGAACTTACCACTTTAGTTGGTGTTCCTGGACCTCAATTAAAAAGGTTTGTTGATAATTATATGGCGTTGGCAGAAGGCCCAAAAGACATGGGTGATTTAATTTTAAGATTATTTAGTTTTGGTGAGTATGTAAGAGAGGGTAAAAAACAAAAAACAAAAAAACCAAGATCTTCTAACTTTACAAAATCAGAAATGAAAAGGTATATGCCAGAAGAATATAGAGAAATGATGAGAGCTGAGAGGGAATATGAATTAGAATATGCCGATGAAATAAGAGAAAGTGAAGAGGCTGATGCTGAAGCAAAAAGGGAGTATGAACAAGCATTACAACAATATTTTAACGAATGAAAATAAGCAAGTTTAATATATCTGATTTTAATGAATACAATTGTATGTATAATAGCTACTTGGTTTTAGTAGGCAAAGCATCATTTGAAGATTTATTAGAAGAAGATTTGAACTGTGCTTTTATATTCGATCCAACTGAATTTCACATACCAATGAATGATGATGCGTATGATGTTCTTATCAATTACTTTGAGCAGTTAGAACAATATAATGTTTGCAAAGAACTTGTAGAAGCGAAAAGGATTGCAAAGATACTAATTACTTATCAAGATTTTTAATGGAATTAAAACGCTCCACTTCTAATTTATAATAGTGACAAGCCATCATACCTACAACATGACTATCAGTAGGAAAGAAATATTTCCAACCTTTTGATGAACCTTTATTAATATAGTAAAAAAATCCCATTCCTATTTTTTGTGTAGACTTTTGAAAAAAAACAATTGCTGTCTGATCTGAAGTAGGAATAACTTCATGTACTTTAAATGATTCTTTGTTTACATTTCCCTCTCGGTCTTTAAAAGAAAATCGAGTTGCAACTACATCTGCGAACTCATATAATGATTTAACTAATATTTTATTCATAATTTCATTAAACAATTAATTGCTGTGTGTCCACCTATTACAACACCACAACCTATTGCTTGTTTTTTAAAATTTCTTGCGTAAGCTGCTGCGTAACTTTTTGAGTCTACACCACAACCTACTTGCATTCCAAACACTCTGAACTTCTTTCCTACGAACCACATTGTATAAGCTTCTGTATGTGTGTGACCGCATACGCTTGACATCATATTATTTTTTGCTTTTGCCTTTGCTTGTCCACCTTCTCCATGCTCATACAATACATTGTCATACACTATAGTCTCCACCCAGTTCCATTTAGGAGTGCCTAAGACATCGTTATAGGACTTTATCCATGCCGAGGGTACTCCACCAGTCATTGCTTTACGAGAAGCCATACGATCGTGATTTCCTATCAAAACATCTGCTGTTGGAAATGCTTTATACCAATCTTTTACGAATTTTTTTGCCATTTTTAATTCAGAACCTGGAGATAGCCCATCTGGATCAGGTTCATGATAACTAAAAGCGTGGTTATCTAAAATATCTCCTATAAATATTACTTGATTACAATTAAAATTAGAGTAAGTTTCTATACAATGATTTAAATAACCTGTTAGGGTAAAAGGTGCGTGTAAATCACCAACCACTAATATTCTTCGTTCTTTTTTATTTAGATGCTCAAACGCTTTGCGTTTGTTTCCTGAAAGTCTTGGGCGTATTTCATCTTCTTTATATTTCATCGGTCATACTATGAATTAAATCGGACATAAGTTTGCAAATATTAGATGCTTTTAACTTTGCTTTGTCGTGATCTCTCTCCATTAAGTCCTCATACAAGTCGTTGGCAAGGTCGTGAATACTGTTAGTTACATGATTAATATGACTAATTGCATTAATGTCTTCAGCAGAAACTTTGGATTTGCGATTACGCATATAATCCCATTCTCGACCAGAGTTAATCATCTTTTATTTGTTTTTCTTAATCCATTGCAAGAAGAAACTGTTTCCCAGCAGATTCATCTAATTTTTTTATAGTGCGATATATTAGTTTTGATTTTTGTTTTACTTCTTTTCTTTCAGTGATAGTAGAATCTATACCTAAATTACAGTACATTATACAATCTATATGTAATAACGCATCTACTTTTCTTTTTGTTGACCAGGTAGAGTAGTTATAGATTTTATCTACATCGAGAATCGTATAAGGACAATCTTCTTTAGATGCCATAAAAAGTATTTTGTTTTTTAGTATTGTAGTATGCGATTGATACTCTTTGATTAACAAATTTAATAAATTATTTCGTTCCTGCAAGTTTTTTACATTGTTTTCAACAGAAAAATCTAAGTTTTCAACATTATCTAACCAAAGTAATTTTATTTTATTAAACTTGGCTTCAAAATTTTTATCGAATTTTAACATGTATGGCATTTCCTTAATTGAATGCAATACAGTAGCATGATGTTTATTAAATATATCAGCTATATCTTTAAAAGTCATATAATGATTTTTACGTAACAAATAAAATACCACTGCTCTTGCATATACATACTTAGTCACACGAGACTTAGAATATATATCGTCAATATTGAATACTGATGCTGTTAGGGTTATTAATTTTTCTATTGGATTCATGATTTGATTTGATGTAACAATTTAAGTTAATGAGGTCTAAGTATTCGTCAACATCGATGAAAGATATAAATGACAGTGTCATTACAAATCCAGGAAGTTTTGTAATTTCTACTGCAAAATAGACTTCCTCATCTTCGTGTTGTACCACACCCCCTCTGATGTGTGTAATGTATTTGTTAGATGGAACACGTTGTAAATTCTCATCTAAAAATTTTGCTATTTTATGTGCAAGGAATGGATCGATGGATAGAAAGAAATCTTTGAAATCATCTTCCATGTCCCAACTACTATCCTCTGTATATTTCTGTTCGTAATCCATGCTCTTGTAATTCTTTTAATCTATACTCTTGTAGAGCTGATACTTTTCCTTTCAATTTTTTTACTTCTGAAAACAAAACTTCACAATTTTTTGGGAAAGCAACAAGATCAGGAATTCCGTTTTTATTTGTTTTTATTAACTTTAAAACATAATATCCTTCAGCTTCTAACTCTTTTATTCTTTTACTTTGTATCTGTTGTTCTGTCATTTTTATAATCTAAATAAAACCCTATAGCTACTATCACATTCATTCCTATAGATGAACTTATTTCTATTATGTCATGAAAAGAATGAATAGACAAATGAATATGTCCAACAACCCAGAATGGTATTGCAAGATTTTGACTTATCCAAATTACTAAAAATTTAGCAAACCTCATATCACAAATCTAATAAATCCTTTCTAAAATGATTTAAGGTGTAATCTTTTTTCTTTACTACAGCTTTATAAATTTTATCTTCTATACCTCCTTTTGCAAACACCCAATATATTTTGTTTTTTAATCTATCCTTAGTTGTCATCCTATCTCTTGATTGCCAGTAACTTGTAGCACTAAAGTCTATATTGTAATAGACTAAAGCTTCTGCATGACGTAAGGAAATACCCTCACGTCCACTAACAATTTGCAATGCTATAGATTTATTTGTGGTATTGAAGTCCTCAAGATTTTCGCATAATTGATTACAATAAACTTCTTGCAAAGCTTCTAACTCTGCTTTGAATTTATAAAAAATTGCTATTTTGGTATCTTTAAACTTCTGTTGAATAAATTTTCCTTTTGCAGTACATAGGACTTGAGATTTACCACTCTCAAACTTGACTGTTCCAGAGTATAATTGATGTGTTTTAGACATTAATTTAACTCCAGTATCTGCTAATATTACTTCATCTTTACCCTGAATTACTCGGTCTTTTTTTAAACGTTTTACAAATTCTAAAACTTGAGGGCAAATATCTACATAACAAACCTCTTCCGATATGCTTACTTTAAAACCAGCTTCTTTTTGTGTATATGATATGGTATAGGGTTTCATTTCGTCTATAATAGTTTGTAGACCATCAGAGTAATCGTTTATGTAAAGAGAATTGATTTTTCTTTGCTTAACGTTTACATAGTGTTTAGAAAACTTATAAAAGTTTACATAATCTTTGAAAGGGTTGTTCGGTATTCCATATACTTGATGATACATTTGACTGTAAGATTCTGGAGTAGGTGTTCCAGACAATAGTATTACGTAACAATTATTGTCCTGGATTAAACTCTTAACTTGTTTTGCTCTTTTACTTGGTTTTGGAAATGCACCTAAACTATGGGCTTCATCTAAAATTACCATGTCATACCCACGCTGAGGTATTTTATGGATTGATTCATAATTAATAACTGTAATTTTAAACGATGGTCCTAACATTTTGTAGTCATCCTCAATACTACTAATAGCTTTTTTCTTTGTTAAGAAGAGTGCATTAGAGACAGGCAAGAGATTACTCATACTCAAACTTGTAATTGTCTTGCCCGTTCTAACTTCGAGGGCAAGATACAAAAATTTATATTTTTTTAGCTGAGGAAGTCCTTTGTTTACTATAGACTTTTGATAATCTCTTAACTTCATAAAAGTGGCTTAATTTTTTCTACAACCTTTGCAACTATATCAACAGTAACAGCATTGCCACACATTTTATAGCGTTGAGTGTTACTAACTGGTTTTATATCTCCATCATAATCACCTTCAGAAGTCCAGTTGTCTGGAAACCCTTGAAGTCTTTCACACTCTATAGGCGTGAGTCTTCTGACATTTTCAGTAACGACTACACTGTCTAATGGTGCTGACGTTAAGGCATTAGAAAGACTATCAGATCGTGTTTCCAATCGTTTTATTCTGTTTGTTTCTACAGAAGACTGGCGAGGATAGGTTCTTAATGCTCCTGAAACTACTAAGGGTGGCATTGTGCTTATGTCTTTTTCGCTGTGTCTACGTGCAGATAAGCATGGTGTGTCACCATTTTGTCTTACTCGTAAACCTTCATCATTTCTAAAGTCAGCAGCTTTAACTATTTTAGGATCTTTATAGTCACGAGATAACAAAGCAGGTGAAGTATCTTTGAAGCCAAACTCACGTGGTGAAAAATTACTTATTTGAGCGTATCCTTTTGATACTCCTGAAGACGTTGTTGGGCTGAGTCTGATAGGAAAAACTCCTTTCCAATCTCGTTTTGTTTTTGTAGAATATCCGACAAGGTACACTCTCTCTCTGTTTTGGGGTAATACCCACGCTGTATTACACAGTTGCCATTCAAGTCTATAACCCCCAATGTTGGTAAAGGCTTGGAGGATTGACGCAAAATCTTTGCCAGAGTTTGAGCTGAATGTTCCTTTAACATTTTCCCAGATAAAAACTCTTGGTCTGCACTCATCAATGAGTCTAATGGCTTCAAGGATAAGGCTTGATCGTTGTCCTCCCATCCCTTTACGATTTCCAGCAACACTAAAGTCTTGACAAGGGCTTCCGAAGGTGATAGCATGAATTCTTGGTAACTGTTCTTTTCGAACATCTGTAACTGATCCGACATATGTACTATTTTTAAAATTGTTTTTATATACTGCGATTGCGTGTTTATCTATTTCTGAATAGAAAGACTTTACTTTATATCCAGCTTTTTCAAAGCCTAAGTGAAAACCACCTATTCCAGAAAACAAATCTAATACGTTTATTTTTTTCATAATTAAAAGTCAAGGTCTGTTTGTTTGATTAATGATTGTTTGTGTCTAAATTTAAGCCATTTACCTGGTCCATCTCTACCTTCTTCAGGAAGACAACCATATTGATATTCTGAATAAGCTAACAGCCACTTATTGAATTTAGTCCTTGAGACTGTCATCTTGGCCTTAGGAGCAAAGTCTGGATTCTCTTCAACAAAATCCATATACAATTCATTTTTATAAAGTTTCGCTCCGATATAAAGTTTTTCATTTTTTACACCACCAATAATCCCACACCATTCAATAAATTCATGACAACTTTCAGCAGACAACTGACGAATTTTTAGATTTACAAAATCACTTTTTATTAATCCATGTTCTAAATACATTTGTAAACATTCTATCATGTAATTATCAAACTGACACCACTCCTCATCATTCCATTCGCCAAACATTAGTTTTCCAAACTCTTCTAAAGGTGTAAAATCTTTAGTATAAAAGTGTGCCAACTCTAATTCCCACTTTCTTCTTTCAAATGAATTACCTTTACCTTTGATTGCATAGTTAGTTGTAATAGCTACTTTTGGTGATTTAGAAAATGGAATCTTTATTGCATCCTTATTTTTCTTTTCTAATGTTAATCCTTCTGTCACTACAGAAAACAATCTTTCAAAATCAAAATGTTTTTTTACATCATCAAACGTGAGTATCTGTGTGTCGGCAGAAACTAATTGATACGCAAATGATTTTTCAAAGTTGAATGATTTGCCATCAATAACTACTAACTTTTTCATATGAGACAAAGCGTTCATATACAATCCTTTTCCTGAACCACCTTGTGGAAAGTCAGATATTACTTCATCATTTAATATTACTGCTGGGCTGTATGATAAGTTTTTCCATCCATGCAAAAGATAGCCTATAGTGGAACGCATTGACTTTACTCTACTATCATTTCGACCACAAATGTTTTCTATAAATGTTTTGTAGTCACAATCAAAACTTTCACATAAGTCAAAATCTCTGTCTATTACATGATCTTTCCAAACATAACCACCTATGTCAAGATAGTCTATGGTTTTAATATTATCGTGTGTAATCTTGACAGCACCATTACGATAGTAAAGGTAAGATGTGTCTTTGTTGTCTTCAATAAAATACACATCAATAGACGAAAGAAGTGTAAGAAATTCCTCACGAAAATATCTTGTGTTTTCAGCAAAATAATTATATACACTTAAATCATCTACATCTAAAAGATAATTTAATATGAAGTCTTTTATTTCTTTTTCACTCGTATGATCAATCAAGTTGTTTGTTACACGAACAAAAATATAGTTCTTGCTTCCAACTGGATTAAATTTATAAAATCCATTCTCTTCAAGAAAATGTTTGAATAATATATGGACAATTTTTATAGTGCCTTTTTCTGTTTTAGTCCAAAATTTTTGATTTGATTGTTCTTCTTCAAGTCGATTGATTACATTTTCTACTATCCCAATCTCAATATTCGACTCTGCTAACTGAGATCGGATTTCTTTTTTTGATACTCCTCTCTTTAACTTATGTTTTATAAGATTTACTTTTTCTTCATCCTCATAGTATTTAGTTCCAAAATTTTGAACATTAGAATATGCAGATTTTATAGTCCTTTTAATTTCATCTTGTGTAAAATTTCTGGATTGATAATTATTTAAAACATATTCAGCTAATGTTTGTGTAACTCCAAAATCATTAAACGCTGAAGCCAACACATATGTATTATGGTTACGTTCTCCTTCATTCATTGGATACTTCTTTTCCCACCATTTCACTAATATTTCGATAATTTTATTCTCATCAGTCACAGGAAGTGTAGGGAGGTCCACATTTTTTATTACCTCTTGATATTCTTGTTCTTCAACCTTGTCCCATATACTTGAGTTTTCATTCACATGAATTAATGGATCGTAAGATTCATAACACACACGTGACAAGTTTTTTGAGGTCTTGTCAAAGTATTCTGATGCAAAATGTATCTCTAAACTTTTGAAATAAGTTTTATGCATTTCAGGATTAGGTGGTATTTTGACTAATGCCTTTATTCCATTTCCACTTGGTGAAATGAAAGCTGAGTATACATAATTGTTCTTAGCTAACCTTTCTTTTTCTTGCAACATTTCTTTGTTTGATGGATAACCATCAAAATCCAAACAGATTAAACCACTGTGTTCGTTTATAGAATTGTCATTACGTTTTGTAAACTTTCCTGAAAAACAAATAGCAGGTAAATGTTGCTTGTATTCGTTTCGTTTAGCTTTATCTGTTGTGTTTCTAATTTTTTTTACTAAGTCTTTTGAAGCACCTTCTTGTATTCTATTTAGAATTATATCAACTGATCTATAGAACGGTTGTGAGGTGTCTTTGATGTCTTTGAATATAGTTATGTTCATTTTGTGTTCATTTGATTTTTTATAAAACTCTGATTTACAGTAGTTTCTTTTATTTTATGTTCATTATGTTCAAATAAAGTATAATAATATATAAATAAAATAATATTAAAGAGTTAATTTTATTAAGATTTAAAATACAGACTAAAAATGAGCATAATGAACACAAAAGAATGGGGGTTAATTACCCCCAAACTTATTGTGCCAATAGATTAAAATGGTAAATCTGGATCACCTTCTACAGTTGCAGCAGTTGGTACTTGGTTTGGAGCTGTCTCCTTTTTGTACGGCTCTTGCAATTTACAAGAAAAATACTTTTTCCCATTTTTACTTTCTGTTAACCATGCAGAAACTTGAAATTCATTTCCATTCAAGTCTTTTCCATTACCGTTGTAATGAGGTTGGTTGTTGTTGTCGGTTCTGTTTTCATTTTTAAACAAAGAAAACGTTCCTGGTTTTACTTCATAAGTTGAATCACTCATAATTTTATTTAATTTTAATGTTCTGCTCCAAATGTTCGATTGTAGTCATGATAATTTCATCCTTATCTTTTCTACAATTGCAGATGGTTGGAACTTCCATCCACAATACTTTTGCATTTATTCTAAACGAACTGTTTTTAAAGAGTTTGTCTATGTATGTAATTATTAATGTTTGCAGTTTTTTCATCGCTAAAAAATTTAGTGTAAACTTCTGTTGCAGCTTGTACTTTGTTTCGACCACCTTGCACAAAATCGGCAGAGCATTCAAAAATGCCCAACCTATGACTGGTTTTACATATTACAATAAACAACATAGGCTTGTTAAACATTCGTTGGTATATATAGGCTTGACTGTCATAATTATAAGTCTTTGCACTGTACATGAATTTATCGATGTCAGAGCTGGTCTTCACGTCAATAATATAATCATCATGAATGATATCGGCTTTACCTTTCCACCAATTGCCCATTATGTTATCTACCATAGGAACTTCAAACTTATTATTGTCTGCATATATTAAATCATGTATTTCAATATTACTTGTCATTTTATCTACCCACGACAGAACTTCTTCTTGTTCTTTTTTTAAAAGTAAAATATCATTAGGTGGACAGACTTCCTTGTATGCTTTTGTTGAACGTGAAGCTACATCAACAACTGTATAGTTGTCTAATTTATCACGCTCTAACATAGCCGTATGAAAATACGATCCTACTAACATTGGTTTAGTTCTAAGTTGTGGGATTCTAAATTGTGTAGGATTTTTCAGAAGTTTGATAATATCAGAGTTAGATAGATACTTTCTACCATAGTCACCGTAGTAAAAAGTATCATCCTGAAGTTTGTCTATCGCCACTTGTGGTGTATCTAACTTATTTGACATTTGATATTGATTTAAAATGTGTTTCTAATTCAGTACGCTCTGTCTTTTCTATGATATACTTTTCTTCTGTTAGAATATCTATAATTGCTTTAAGACCTTTATCCTTGTTCTTTTCCATAAAGCTAAGAACCTTCTGCCAGTTGGCTGTTTCAAATTCTAACCTTATTGGCCATTCACCTACAGTTTTAGTTGGTGGAGATGTAGTTGCAATAATATCTTGACCAACCCAAAGTTGTAAGCCTAATCCATGCATTGCAATCGCTTTAGCCGTTGCTCTTTGAATGGCCGTATTGATATCAAAAGAATTAATTTTGTTTAGATGAATAGAATTGTTTCTATTGTCAGTTATTGGAAGTTCATCAATATGCTCTACGCCATTGACCGTAATTCCTACACTCACCCAACACGTTCTCCCATCCGTAAAGTAATTTACTACATCACCATTTTCAAAATGTCTTTTGTAAATAGTTCTTGTTGATCCTGGATACTCTATTTGTAGCAACGTCCATGCAGTTGCCCACGAAAGGTAGTCGAAATTTCCCTTTTTCTCTACCTTACCTTTAATGTTGACTTTAGCCAATTTCACAAAAGGATTTTCATTTGTTTTACTCATTGTGTTTTGATTTTAATTTAACTTGATTTAATTTATTTCTAAGGTCTGTATACTTTAAAAGTATATTTTCTCTGCGAGTTTTTAGATTTTGAATATGCTTGTCGTTTTTTCTTGTGTTGACTTCGTTCTGGATTTTCTTTTCAATCATATCTAATTTATGTTTACAATTAGAAAGCGATAGTTTGATACATCCTACCTTCCATCCATCAATTAAAAACAATCCAAGTTCATCATTATCAAGGGGTTTAAAATAATCGCCACCTTTGTTCATGTTGAAGATTTCAATATGCTCTTCAAATTTTTGCATCTTTACACCAGCTCCAATAACTGCAACACCTTTAGGTAATGGTATAATAGATGAACGTGAATCTGTATACGCCTCATTCCAAATATCCTCTATTGTATAATATTTAGATAAGGGATTCATCGGCACTAAGGATTTTATAGATTTGTTTAAATTCAGGATCTGATTTTACTTGTTCTTTAGCTTTTTTATAGTTATACATAATGGTTGTATGAGCAACCTCATAACCATGTTCGGCTAAGTAGTGTTGAATGTAAGCAACGGATATTGGACGTTCTTTACACAACAGATATAACATTTGTCTTGCGTCAACTAAATGTCTTCGTTTTGATTTTTCAAATATACTATCTAAGTTAACATGAAATTTATCAGCTACAGCAGATGCATATTTATCAAAGATGTCTTTTTTCATTTTTCTTGTTTTATTTGGTTATCTAATATTCCTTGTAATACTGCTTGTTTCTCTAATTCAATTTGAACTTTTAGCAACATTAAATATCCTATTAAGTCTTTTAAAGTGTCTTCTGAGTCATTTGGGTTGTCGAATCCTATTTTTTTTATTCGACTTAACTTATCATCAATACGTGCTAAGATTCCCTCTTTAGCAGATAATTTACTAAAAATCTGTGGAGGGTTGTTTGCAGTATCTCCGTAATCTTTGTTCTTTTTAAGAAGCAAGTCAATTACTTCTTGACCTACATTTAAAATCATATCGGATGTATCTGAAGACTTTATATCTTTCTTTTTATATCCACTGTTAGGATGGGTTGAGGTTGAGTTCCACATATTATTTAAATAAAATTAATATTAATACAGTGATTGTTAATCCTAACATACACCAGAACATGCTTTTATATATTTTAGTCATTCGTTCTGGGCTTCTACCTTGATTACTTCTATATTGACGTTCTTTACGAACATTTTTGCTATAGACAATAGTCCAACCGTTTTTAGAAATTGCTCTGGATCTTCCAGCTTCAGTCTTGTACCATCGTGTGTAAGGGATTGGCTTCCCATTTTTTAAGAAAGCAATCCCATATGGTTTTGCTAAATTTTTTTGAGTAATAATTTTAATTTCTTGCATCTGATTTAAATTTTGTTTTGTACCACCAAAACCCCACTACTTTCGTAGTGAGGCATGGATAAATAAACACACAACTATTTATGAGCCAATAAACAAGGGTGGCTCACCCTTTGTGTCTTCTAATTTGTTTTCTGTGTAAGGATTCTGTAAAGGCCTTATTCTGGATTTATGAGAATTTTCGATTTGTTTTTTACAGTCTTTGAGGTATTCTTCTAAGGTCATAATGAATTTAATTTTATTTAATTATTGTACAAATTTAGTTAATTAAGTTGTTAATTCCTAACTATTTTAAAGTTTTTAGAGTAAGAACGTGACAGTCGTTTAGCTATTTCTAAAGCTTCATTGTCGTTCTTTGCAGTCACATCTATATGCTCATAATCATACCCCATATCGTCTTCACCGACAAAAGATAAAAACCAATACTCCACTGTATAAGGCTTTAGTTCTTTTAATTTGTTTTCTGTTGAAATAATAACTTCCTCACATAGTTCTGTTGGTATCTTGCTTCTGTCGTAATACGATGAACGACCTTGTGTGCCAGACGAAGAACCTCTCGGAGCAGATGTATGACAAGGCATACCATTTTTACACATTTTTCTGGAAATCCAGGAGTCGTTGTTGTTCCAAATATCAGTTGGTTTCATTCTGTCATCTCCATACTGACAATAAGTAACGGTGTTTAACGAATGTTGAATTTTTGCCCAGTGAGGTGACTTTCTCATTTTTCCACGTGGGTTTTCAACGTACCAAATTAAGTTTGGATTTTCAGTCAAATAATACTCTATAATTTCCATTGTCTTGTGTAGGATTTTCAAACCCTTTTTCGCATTTTCTGTCTTTGGTGTAAATACTTCACCTTTCACCCAATGACGCCCAATTGAAGCCACACTGAATGACTCACATGGTGGACTTGCCCATATTACGTCTGGCACAAAAGGAACTCTGCTTACATCAAACTCTAAAATGTCCACCACATAGTCTGTGTTGGGGAAATCAGTGAAATCGGAAGAGAACACAGTGTGTCCTCTATCCGTTCCAACCTTGCCAATGCTACGGCTACCACTAAATAATTCTAATATATTCATGTTTTTTAATTTAATTGATTAGTAAAATATCCACATGCATACGTAGAAAAGAATTGACAGTACTGCCAAAAACAATATACTACCTATAGCTTCAAGTGGCTCTTCTTTTATAAATTTTAGGAACTCTTTCATATCTATGTATTTTCGATTATTAATTCTATTACGTCTTCTCTATCCAGAACCTCACGAGCCAAAACCAGAAGGCAACGTAGTCCTTCTAATTCTGAATCGTTTGACTCTGTACTTATTTCTTGATTGTCAATTGCTTCAACGCAATCACTTAAATCTCGTGCAGTATTTTCAAATCTGCAATAACTTAAATTTGCCATAATTAATTATCTTTTCGTTTCCAATTGTTAATACTCTTTACTTGTTTTCGTTGCTCTATTAACCACTCATCAACTCTATCTGTAATGACTGTTGCACAATCAAAACTCAAGTCTGTTAAGTAGTCTGCAAAGAACTCATTTACATCAATGTGTTGTCGCATTTCTTCCCAATTTTTAGGCAGAACATCATCGTCAGAGAACACTTCTACTATCTCTTCTTTAACTTTATCTATTACAACGTCAATCTCTCGTTTGAGATTAGGGAGTGTAAGGTGTGATATCCATTGTTCCATAGCATTTATAAAATCTTCTTTGTCTATGACTTCATCGTCATAACAATCAAGATTAAATTTAAATGCTCCGATTAATGTTGCCTTTTTTGTCAACTGTAATTGTCTGTGTTTGAATGTATTTTCCATAATTATTTATCTTAAAATTTTAATTGCTTTTTTGATTTGTGTGTGCGTGTATTTAGCACTTTGAAAGTGTGCATATGACTCACCTAATTCTTCTAATATTAATAGATTGTCAATTGCTTGTTCTAAAAGATCCTTCGCAGCTTTGGGTGTAATCCCAGTAGTATATTGAAGTGAATTAATGATGTCGGTTACTTCATCACGTGATTGCCATGATAAAACTCCAGACTCACCGTTAATTGACTCTATGTTAGTCATAACCTCAAATGAGACTACGCCATCACCATATAAGCCTTCACCACCTACTACTGAGATTGTGTTGCCGTTAGGGAACTCGTGAAACGCTTGAACGCCTTTACACGCTTTGTGCTTGTTGAAGTTTAAGTCATCAAAGGACTGTACTGATTTGTTCATAATTGTGTATTTAATTGTTTGACATTATTGTCGTGGTATGGGGGGAATCGAACCCCCCAATGCACCATGCATACCTTTGGTTTAAATAGTGTAGGCTAAGTCTGGGTTTTTATTGTCATTCAATAATGATAATGCACCACCATCATTTCCTTCATCATCCGATTGAGGATACATCACCGTTCCATCACTCAGTTGTATTACGATTGGTGCACTGTACCAACCCATATCTTTTACCTCTTGTGGAGTTGCGTACCTCACTTCTATAATCCTAAGCCCAACCAAATACTGGAAGTTTTTTGCGTGTTTAATGTGGGGTTGATTGGAACGTTCTCTTGCTCTCTCCGTGTCTTTTTTCGCTTTCTCTTCATTGATACTTCGGATGAGTTTAACACCCTCTTCATATGAACGGTAACCAAACTTATAACCATTGTCGCTTAGACGATATACTCCTCGACTTACACGCTCAAGTAGTCCTTCGTCATCTATCCAAGATTTAATCGCAGTTGCGTAGTTACCTTGACGAACCACGTAAGTCTCAATGTCATTGCCTTGAGCAACCCATATTGCTTTGTGTATGTCTTGACGTGTGAAGGTTTTGTGTTCAATGTTTGTAAGCCTATCTTGAGGACGTCCATCTGATAGCCATCTTGACGTTGTCTTATCTACAAGAATAGTGAATGTTGTGTGTTTTACTGTTGATTTGTGTGTTTTAATTGTGCTCATAATTGTGTGTGTTTAAAATTTGTGATTATTTAATATAAATTCATTTAATAGTTCTTTGTTAGAGGAATCCAACATCATATAAAACTTGTAGAACAACTCTGTTCCAGTTAAATTCTTTATGAATCTGTTGTCTGTCTCTTTTCTCGCTACTGTCAAATAGCCAACTAACACATCCCATTTAGACTGTAAGTGATTGGATAACGATGTGTCAACACCCCATACTCGTTGGATGAAATCGTAGTGAAAATTGTTAGCGTAGTACGTGAATGATACGATTGCGTTAGACTCATGGAACGCATACTCATTTGGAGTTGTTGCGTGTTTAACGTTTGTTGTTTCGGTGCTCATCGGAGCGTGTAATTTGTTGTTCATTTTGTGTGTATTTAATTATTAATATATGTGCAATATACTATTAATTCTTGAACCGACCAAATCCCTTCGTAGTGGATGACTTTATGCACAACTCGAACCACCAGTTCTCTCTTTGCTAATGTCCTGGCAGACAGTAAGTTACACAACTTTCTCTTCGTAGCTTTAGTGAGGATGAAACGTTTACTCTCTGACTGGCTCGGACTGGGGTTAAGAGATGTCTCTCTGTCTCTCTTTAATTTTATTGGGGGAAGGACTATGGTGATAGGGGAATATGTAAGCAGATATAGTACTGTAAGACTAACGGATAAGGGATGCAACAAGCACCACCAATGTGGAGCAAGGGACTAAGGTGTTACCCCCTCATGAATTCTGAAAAAGTCTGAAGAAAAAATTAGAAAATGTCTCTCGAAGGGAAAAAATTTTTGATTTTATTTTTAGGGCTGGTCAACGTATAACCCCCCATAACCCTCAACCCCAGTATATGTGAAATTTTTTTTTTACCTTTACAAAAAATTAGAGATATGTCATATAATAAATCCCACAATGCAGGTGACGGCTTGTATATTAAAAACGGTAGGCTCATCAACATGAGAGCTGAAGGTGTGTCTGGTATTGAACAAGCTTCAATGTATAGATCACAAATGAAGAAACAATATAAAATCGACTGTATAGCTGATGGTATCGAAAGAGCTAAGATGCGTATGGATGGTAGTAAAAATATATTAAAGTATTAAGACTTTCCCGATTGTTCTGTTTTGATCATGTGAAAAGAGGAGGTTCGTAAATCGAGCTTCCTTTTTTTTATTGACTTATGTTCAAACCTAACATAACTATGTTCATTTAAAAAAAAACGAACACAAACTAATTATCTGATTTTCAGTATATTATATTTATTATGTTCATTATGTTCATTTTAAAGTAAATATAGAGAGGAATAAAATATATATATATTGTAAGTTATATATATATATATAGAATAGAAAAAAACGAGCATAACGTACACAACCGTTTAATTAATTTTCGTACATTTGCATTATAATTTAATTAATTCTAATATAATGTCAAAAGGCTATATACCAAAAAATCTTGATTTCGATTCAGAGGCAAGAACAAAGTTAATTTCAGGAATATCTAAAATTTCAAAAGCCGTTAAGAGTACGTTAGGCCCACGCGGTAAAACCGTATTAATAGAATCTGCTGATCACCTTGGTGGAATTACAATCACAAAAGATGGAGTTACTGTTGCACATTCAATTTATTTAGATGATGCCGTAGAGAATCTTGCAATCCAAATGATGAAGGATGCAGCATTAAGAACTGCTAACACCGCGGGTGATGGTACGACTACTGCTATTGTATTAACCGAAGCATTAGTAAAAGCTGGAAACAAAAGATTAGACGAAAGTCATAATGTGACTGAGGTTATTAAACATATAAATAACTTCACAGACGAGGTTGTTAAAGAGTTAAAACACAAAAGTAGGAAGATAACAAAAGCCAGGTTATTAGATGTTGCTACAATTTCTGCAAACGGTGATAAAGAAATAGGTACTATTATAGCTGACGCTTATAACAAGGTTGGGCATAGTGGAATTGTTACAGTAGAAAAGTCTATGACTTCTGAGACATATGCAGAAGTAACTAATGGAATTAGAGTTGACCGAGGATATACATCTAATTTATTTATAAACAACCAAAGAAAAGACGAGTGTATATTAGAAGATGTTAAGGTTTTAGTTTGTGATACTGAAATTAGTAACATACTACAAATAGAAAAAATACTTAAACCAGTTATACAAAACAATCAGAAACTTCTTATAATAGGAAAGTGTTCTCAGAATGTAATAAACACATTGGCCGCGAATGTTATGCGAAACGGTTTGAAGTTTTGTAACATTGAGCCACCAAACTTTGGTTATAAGCAACATGAGTTAATGCAAGATATTGCTATCTCAGTTGGTGCAACTTATTATTCTGAAAAAACTGGAGATGATTTAAGTTTGATAGAACCTTCAGATCTTGGTAACGCAGATAAAATTATTATTGGAAAGAGTTCATCTGTGATTATTAAACACTCAGCACTTACGGATCAGATTAATAATCGTATCCAAGAACTAAAAGAATACCAAAAGGGTTGTACTCAACAAGCCGAGATAGATTATATCAATCAAAGAATTGCGAGTTTAGCTGGTGCAATTGGTTGTATATATGTTGGTGGAAACTCTGACGTAGAACAAAAAGAAAAATTTGACCGAGTCGATGACTCGGTGTGTGCAGTGCGTTCCGCACTGGAAGAAGGAATTCTTGCAGGAGGGGGACTATCTTTGTGGAGAGCTGCTTGGTTGCTCAAACCTTCTGATGAAGATTATGAAGGCAATTACAATGTAGCTTCAAAAATACTTAGTGAGGCTTTACAATCTCCTCTACTTCAAATATGGGAAAACGCAGGAATACCAAACGCTAACACAGAAAAGAATATGGCTAACAACTGGGATGGCAATAGTTGGGGATTGGATGTTAAAAACAATGAATGGGGTGACATGTATAAAATGGGAATCATCGATCCTTTAAAGGTAACTAAGAACGCATTAATAAATGCAGTATCAGTTGCTACTACAATTTTAAGCACCAATGCAATAGTAACCCACGCAAGAATTAAAGAAAAGTAATATGCAGGCAATAGGTAAATACATAGTAATAAAAAAAATAAACGAGGAATATAAATCCGACTCTGGATTATTATTATCGAGTGCTGACATAGAATCATTTAGATATCATAAGGGTGAAGTAATTAATCCTGGAACAAATGTAGAAGTGATTAAGCAAGGTGATGTAATTTATTTTGATAAGTCTTCTGGGCACACTATGTTTCTTGAAGATGAAAGTTATACTATCATAGAAGAACGCAATGTAGTTATTGTTCTTTAATTTCTTTATTCATTTCAACAATCATATTTCTATAAACTTTATCCATGTATGAAGCATCATTTCTAAACAGTGGATTGTTTTTAGAAGTTTCTGCAATAATATCTCCATTTAATTTTTTATAAATAGTATTTACAATTCGTTTAGACCTGTAAGTTAATTCATAAAGAGTGGATTCATTTCCTTTTCGTTTTCTCCACACGTGTATCCAACCCTCTTTGAGAAGATAATTAAATCTCTTAATATCCCAGGACATTAATTCTTCAAAATTTTTGAATTGACTTTTGTTAAATATCTGCTCACTGTATAAAAATAAAAGCATTTCTAATTCAGGAGTGCCTAAATTATATTTAGCTCTTACCCAATACCTTACTACACGCCAATATTTTAAATAGTCGTGACTCGGTTTAATACGAGATGTTTGTCTTCTGTTAGACACCCCTTTAAATTTCATTAGATTAATTTGTTATCTTTGTAAAGATACAAAAGTAATGTAATGAGAAAAGAGAATGTAAGTAAAATCATTATTCATTGTTCCGCAACAAGAGAGGGAGATGACTCTATCAATGCTGAGGTTATAGATCGGTGGCATAAAAAAAGAGGATGGAAAGGAATAGGATATCATTTTTTAGTTTTAATAGACGGTTCTATTGAAACAGGACGAATGATAGACAAGTGTGGAGCTCATACTAAAGGTTTGAATTGCAGTTCAATATCGATCTGTTATGTGGGAGGAGTAGAATCTGAAAAAGATTCTAAAGGAAAATATCCTGCAAAGGATACAAGAACATCAGAACAAAAAGAAACATTGTTAGAATTATTGCATGTGTTACGTAAAATGTATCCAGATGCAAAAATTCATTCTCATCGAGACTTTGCTGCGAAGGCATGTCCAAGTTTTGATGCAACTACTGAGTATTGTAATATATAACAAAAATAAAAAGTATGCCCGATCCAAAAAAGAAAAAGAAAAAGAAAGAGAAAAATCTTGGCTCTTTCAATGTTACTGGAGTAAGTACATTAAAAATGGGTTCAGGTGGTGAAAAAAAACGAAATGGAGTAAAAACTATTGGTGGAAGAAAAGCAACTGTTACAAGTAAACCATATGAAACATATAAAAGTAAATTTTATAGTTCATCCAAGGATGGCAAAGAAATAGCTCGTTCAAAAACCAAGTCGAAAAATGGTAAAGGAACTGAAACTTTTAAGAAAATTAAAAAAAATAAAGACGGAACTTACACGCTGATGAAGTGTAATAAAAGAAATCACTGTACAGAAAGTAAAGTTGGTAAAATAAGAGGTGAGTACATTCATAAAAGAATGAAAAAAGATAGTTTAAAATTAACAAAAAAAGTAAAAACTAATGCCAGATCCAAAAAGAAAAAAAGTTAAAATGAAAGTTTGTGGTAAAACAGACAAAAACGGTAAAAGATCTTGTAAGTATGTTATGAGAAAAAGAACCGCTAAAGAACTCAAACAGTATGACGCAATGAAATCTGCTGACAAAGATAGAAAGTCTCTTACTCAACTGCAAAAAGAAGGAAAAATTAATTTTTAATATATTCAATAACGATGAGCAAAAAAACATGTTCTTACAATTTTAATGGAGAAAAGCTGACTGGTAATACGGATGAAGAGTGTGCTAAGTTAAAAGCAAGATATGATAAAATAATATCTAAAAAGAAGGCACAAATGGATAGCTTAAAATCTAACAGCATGGCTGCTAAAAGAAAAGAGACTCCTAAACCAAATAAGACAAAGAAGAAGGTAAAAAAGAAACTTACTGCATTACAGAAACTTTTTAAAGCTAAATTAGAAAAAAGAAAAGCATTAAAAAAACAAAAAAAGACACTCGACTCTATAAGAGGTCAGAAAAGAAGAGAATTTAATGGCAAGTGGAACTAATTTTAATATTCTTATATTTGTAAATAACTAATAAAAAAAATAAAATCATGAAACAAGGTTATAACGACAGACTCGATGAGTCATTAGGATCGAGACATGGAAAAAAATCTCAATCTTACAAAAGCAGACGTAATGAATCAAAAGCTATGTCAAAAAAAATGTATGGACACTCGTATGGTGCAGACAAATCAATGTCTTACAGACACTCACAAAAAGTTCATCAACACAGTTTTAGAAAATAAACTATGAGCTTTAAAGCAGTAGCATCTAAAATAGCAAAAAAACAGAAGATATCTAAAAAAGCTGCATCAGCAATCTTAGCGTCTTCTACACGAAAAGCAAGTCCTAAGGCTAAAAAGAAAAACCCTAAACTTAAAAAAGTAAAGGGTAAGGCAAAGCGATAATTTAAATCTAATCTAATGGCAAAAAAAATTGTTAAAACAAAAAAAAAGGCTTTAGACAAACCAAAGCCAATTAAAGTAAAAGTTAAAAAAGAAAAGGCAGAAATGTTTATCGATAGCAACACACATATTCAACACGTACCTTATGTACCACGAAGAATAGATAAAGTGCCGTCACCAAAAAAATAAAAAATGGGGAAATTATTAGTAAAATTAGGAATCTGGATGCAGAACGTATGGTGTAAGTTTCAATGTAAATGGAATTGGCTTATATCTAAATTAATATTTGAAGTGGATCAATGTCCAGTTTCACAATGCGTTTGTAAACCAGGATCAAGTATTCCAGAGGTAAACATGCCCGATCCAGTAAATATGGGTGGAAACATAGATGAAGATCCTTATTATAAAAAAAGTAAAGAATTGAATAAATGAAAAGAACAAAAACATCCAGAGGCTTTGGTGATTCAATAGAAAAATTCACAAGAGCAACAGGAATAAAACAAGTTGTAAACAAAGTCACTAAAGGTGGGTGCGGTTGCGACAAGCGTAGAGATACATTAAATAGAATGTTTCCATACCAAAAATAAAAAGCAACAAAAGAGATTTTTAACCCTCAAAACAAAAAAATGGCATACCCAAAAATTACCGTAAATACTGGATTATCCTTAGAGTTGATAGCCAGTGACACACTACCAATACCATCTCCGGGACTACCAGTAATATCTGGAACAACTACAGCCGCTACAACAGATAAATTAGTTGACGTTGGAGCAGACTTCAGTGAAGTTGAAGTTGGAGATATAGTTTACAACACAACAGATAATACTTCAGCTTCAGTAGTAGCAATAGATAGTTCTACTATATTAGAAGTAAGTGCTGATATATTTACATCTCCAGAAGCATATACTATATTTTTAGGTGGCCCTAACGGTTCGTCAAGAATAAATTCTGCTGAAGGATGTTTATTATATGTAGGAAGCAGTGATGCTACTATGGATATAGCAAAATCTTATGTTGACGTTAAAGTAAAAACAATAGCTGGAAGCATTGTTACGTTTAGCAATTTTCCAGTAGGAGAATATCTGCCTGTACAAATTTTACAATTATTTTCTACAGGAACAGATTCGGCAGCAAGAAATAACTCATTAGCAATTTGGTAATATGCAATTCGACATGTCAGACATAAAATTATATATACTCAACGCATCCACATTTGCTATATCTTTTACTCATATTGATATGGTATTAAAAATACTTTTGTTATTAATCAGTATAGGATATACCGCACAAAAATGGTATTTATTAGATAAAGAACGAAAAGATAAAAAAAAATAAAATGGCAGGAAGAACTAAAGGAAAAAAAGTTTGTTGGCAATATGGTGGTGGCAAATATTGTGGAACACTAATACCAAGTAAAGAAACTTCTACGCATAGATATGCAAGAACTGAAAATGGAAAAATAAAATCATTACCTAAAAATAAAAAATAATGCCAACGGTAAGTTATAAGTGTGGAGACACAGGAAAAATGAAAAAAAAACAATTTCCCTACAACGCAGTAGGAAAAGCTCAAGCAACAGAGTTTGCTAAAACAATGAGTGGTAAAGTAAAAAATAATCCTAACTATGGTGATGAAAAAGCCATGGGTAAAAAAATGTATTAAATTATGCCAGATCCAATTACTAAAAAAGTAAGAGACTCAATAAGTAAACGAAAAAAAATTGTAAAAGATTCTACAAGTAGAATGGCTATGGTTAATACTTTAAAAAAAGAATTAGGCAAAGAAAACTACAATAAAATTCGAACTAAAAGTGGAGTTAGAAAAGTTAAACTAACTAAAAAACAAAAGTCTTTTATTAGTCAGATAAATCGTTTGGCTAAAAGAGAACAAAAGAACCGAAGAAAAATAGGAGACAAAACTATATTAGGTAGAAAAAAGAAATAATTATGGCATCAACAGGACCAGGAGGTAACAAGAAAAAAATGAATTCATCTAACAAAAAAGTTAAGATGACTATGTTGGCTAAAAAATCTTTAGCTATTCAAAAAAAGAAATTAGCTAAATGTGCTGCTGCTTCAAAAAGCTCAGGTAAAAAATGTAGTCTTAAAAAAATGTCAAGACTTAGAAAGAATATATCAGCTTTAAACTCTACAGGAAAAACAAAAGTAAGAAGAGGAGCTGATAAAGCAATAGAGGTAGGAACAAAGGTAGCTAATTCTAAAACTGGTAAAGTGGTAAAAGGAGCTATTAAACTCGCAAAAAATATAAAAAACCTTGATGCTAAAAGCGCTGTTAATACAATCAAAAACACAGCAAAAGATGTTAAAAAAGCTGATGCATATGTAATTGGCTCATTAAAAAAGAAAAAATAAATTATGGCAGTAAAAGACAAAAGAAGTAGGTTGCTTAGAAAAGCAGAAAGAAAAAGAAAACAAGCTAAAAGAAGAAGAGAGAAAGGGTGGCCTCAAGCTGCAAGAAGAAGTGAGCAAGAAGCATACGAACTTAAGCGTGAAGCAAGAAATAGTTGTGGAAGACGAAGAAGAACTGTATATAACTCTAAGGGTGTAAAAATAGGTTGTAAAGATATCAAAAATGCTTAGTTAGAGCAATGGCAGTAAGAAGAACGACAAAGGGAAAAAACGCAAACTACCGTTCTACAGCAAGTGGAGCAGGTATGACTGCACGTGGAGTAGCTGCATACAATAAAAAGACTGGGGGTAATTTAAAAACCGCAGTTACTGGAAAAGTTAAAAAAGGAAGTAAAGCATCTAAAAGGAGAAAAGCATATTGTTCAAGAAGTTTAGGACAAATGAAGATGCATAATATAAGTTGTAAAAAAACACCAAACAAAAGAATTTGTAAAGCCAGAAAACGATGGCGTTGTTAAAATATGAGAGAGATGTATAAATTCCAAAAAAAAATAGTTTTAGATATATTTAAACATCCTTTCAAAACAGTTATAACGTTCTTGTTTATGTCTATGTTTTGGTTGATAATTTTAAACAGTTGTTCGGTAACTCATGAACCTTTTCATTTTAGAAAAGTAATAGGTATTACACATTCTGGTGACACTGTTCTTATAGATGTAAATTCATTAAGACCAAAAATATATAACACTTACCAGTATAATAATACTATTCCTTATTATAACAATATACCTTACACTCCCCAGGTCATTATTAGACCTGTAGTTCGTCCAAAACCAAAAC
>TARA_Y100000385_G_scaffold187944_1_pt1 | contig 43125 bp, 44 predicted proteins | sample TARA_Y100000385 | Tara Oceans TARA_Y100000385 (sample SAMEA2620980) | marine metagenome | biome: marine biome (ENVO:00000447); feature: surface water layer (ENVO:00002042); material: "saline water (ENVO:00002010), including plankton (ENVO:xxxxxxxx)" | depth 5 m
AAGACTTTATTGATAATAACGATAGCATAACGATTAGGAGTAGTTTTTTCATGGCTTTTCTCTATCTGTTATACCTATAAATATCGAGAACTTACAAATATTGCCAAAAAAATTGTTAATAACTTTTTGAAAATAACGAGCCAGGGTTTTTTAGTGTCAACTATTTTGGTTATATTTATACTATAAATAAAAACAATTACACTATGCAAAAATCAAAGAAATCACCAACCTTCCAATATGGAATCGAAATCACAAAGCCACATTCAAAAGAAATGTATGCTCACAATGACAATGTTGCTAAAACAATGAAGATAGCAATTGCTAATGCTTGGGCTGACCAACTTATTAAATTTAATGGCGAAGACGATTGGCCAACAGGAACTTCAGACACTATTGTATTACTGCAGTCATATGTATGTGCTGTAGGTTATGGAGATGGTTATACTATTGATGACGTTAGTAAAGATTTTTGTAATGAATTAGAATGCATGGCCAACTGGCAGTTACATGAAGTTTATTCTTACCTATGTTTCAAAGATATGGTACCTAAAATTAAATTTATGATGGTTGGATTCGAATGGCAAAAATGTGATTATGACGGAAATGAAAATTACGATGTTTTTCCTCACTTACAAAATTGTTAATAACTTTTTGAAAATAATTACCCAGGATTTTTCTGGGTCAATAAAATTGATTATATTTATACTATAAATAACAGCTAATAACTAACTAAAAAAAATTAAAAAATGCCAAAATTAAATCTGCAAGCAAGATCAACTCAATCACATTCAAAAACTGAATATCACATCTACACAATTACTGAAGACTTCTTTAAGTTAACAAAAAAAGAGTTAACAGACCTAGTACAAGTTGGAGAAGTACTACTCTTTAAATCTCACCTTGACGAAGAAGGTACCTTACTTAAATGCTCAGACATTGATATGTACCAAGAAATAGTGGTTTATACAGAGGTACAAAGACAAAACAATCCTCAAAACTTACATATAACTCCTCAAGAAGCTTTATCGCTTATGACTGACATACAGGTTATGGAAGAAGACGGAGAGATACCTTGTTCTTTAGAACTAGATATGGCAATGGCTAACGAATCTGAAAATATACAATAATATGAGAGTAGAATTTTCAACACTAAAACAAATAGATAAAGCCTTCGGCCCAATGGAGGTTGGTAATGGATCTAATAATCCTATGGGTTCCATTACACTACGCTTCGGTTATTGGAAGCAGATCGATTTGGAAAAATTAAATTCATTACTACCTAACCACCTACAAGCTACAGAAAATCTTGTAGATGAAGATGATGAATGTGGTGAATTATGGAACTACTTAATACATAGAAAATAATGAGAAAATTAAAATACAATTTAAAGGTTGCTTTTGCGATTACTTGGATGATTACAGCTGCAATTACTTACATATTAACATTAAATATATTAATCAACAATTAAAATTATGAGCAAAGACCTAGAACAACTACATGAAAATTATAAATGTTCCGACCATTCAGTTGAAAATACATTAAGCTATTTGAATTCTGTAAAAATTGTCGAAGAAATGAACATAACCTTCGAAGAGTTAAAGAATAAATTAGATGACCGACCTTGGCATCCAATACTTAAAAAGTCTGAAGGTGCAAACACAAAGGATATTTCTTCGTCACATCTGAATAAGATTTTTAATTTTTTTGGAGTATATGAAGTCGCATTATTTGATAAGCTTAACAAACAAATGATACCATTTATCTATCTTTATGGTGGCCAAAGTGGAGATTCTACACATAAAGAAGAGGGAGACGTAGGTACTTCTTGTGCAAATAGACTTGGTAACCACGGAGATAAAATACTAGGTCGAGGAAAAATATCAAGCAGTGAAGAAGAATGGAATAATTATGATTGGACAAAGGTATACTGTAGAGCAATTAGAATCGACAAAAGGCTAGCCAGAGCTTTTGAAGCATTTCTTATAGAACAAAGAAACCCAGTATTAAACAAACAAGCGTAAATATTGTTTAAATAATTTTTACATGTCAAAATTTTTTATTATATTTATAACATGAGTAAACAAACTGAAGATATATTAATGGAAGTACACCTCGAAGTTACAAGGCTAGGGTTACAGCGACAATTTAGCAAAGAACTAAAGCGAATGTCAAAGTTGACTGAGTGGAAATGGAAAGACATGGCAACTAAATATGAAGGTGCACTTAGAAATATAAAGGAAAAATATGAAAAATCTAAATAAAGAACAATTACTCGAAATCAAGAAAATTCTTACAGTAGAGAATGACGAAAAAAGATTGATGGACTTAAAATCTTACTTGTCAAACTTCCAAGAACAATTAACTAGAGATTTTGCAAGCATAGCATATAATATTTGGTTAGAACATGGAGGAAATACTAACAATAAAAATAAATAATTATGAACAAAACATTTAATAGTACTAAGGTATTCCTAGTTGCAGCAGTGGTGTTTTTTGCTGGTATATATGGAGCTACGATTCTTGTGCCTAAACATGAACTATGTGAAGAAGAGCCACTTTGGATCCCAACTGAAGAAGATATAAAATATCAAGATAGTATGTGGACTATAATATCTGAAACCCAACGATCCGTTGATACTATTATGGGAGTTATGGAATCTATCATTTGGAAATTAGAACGATTAGACTATGACGATGGTTCTTGGGATAGTATACGATATAAAAAGGGTAGTATTATAGATATGCGCCGAAACCCTGATGATTTTGAATTTAATATGGAATGTGGTGACACTCTAGATGTCTCAGCGACTATGTATTATCCTGTTCCAGGTCAATGCGATGATACTCCAGATATAACTGCAGACCAGACAAAAATACCCGACATCTATAATTGTAGCCATTTAAGATGGATTGCAGTTAGCCAAGACCTTTTATGGTTTAATGGTGGCCCTATTAGATATGGAGATACAGTATATGTATACGCAGGCCATAAGACGGGTTCTTATATTGTTAGAGATGCCATGAACAAGAGATTCAAATATAAGATAGACTTTTTAGAATCAGTTGGCACAGACATGTATAGTTTTAGTGATGCAAAATTGCTTATTAACATATAAATTGTTAATAACTTTTATAAAATAGTTACCCAGGATTTTCCCGTTTAAACTATTTTGTTTATATTTATACTATAAATAAATAACTAATAAACAATAACAAATGCTTCAAGAAATCATTACCTTCTTAAAAGAAGATCCAATTGAGTTTGTAGGCTCAATGCTATTCCTTACTACACTTTTCGGTTTATTTTACATTGCAATTTGGATAGGATGCCCATGTTAAATTGTAAATCTTGTAAAAACGAAATTAATCCACTACGATTAAAAGCCTTACCAAATACTAAATTTTGTGTTGACTGTTCAACAACTGAACAAGTTGGTTGTGTTGATATTACATACCACAAAACAGGTAACACTATACAGGTTATGGACAAGGCCTCTGCATCTAAAATAAATAAGCTAGCCCGTCGAAACAACTTCGGCATTATGACTGGTATGAAAGGTGGTAGTGGTGGTCCTTCAAAATCTAATATTATTGGTAGAGTTAAAGTATGGAGAATTCCAACTGATGACGATTATCAAAACGCCTTAGCTAAAATAGGTGAACTAATCGATTTTAATAATAAAGAAAAATGTTTTAACTATATACAGAACCAGTATGATGGCAAAGTAATAAGTTCAAAGCATGCATATAACTTAAAAGTAATTGTAGATACTTTACTTCCTGACCCTGTTGTTGAGACTGTAACCTATGATGAGACTATCGACGATGAAATTATGTATGCATTTAGAAATTGGAAAAATACAAAGGTATATAAATGATGAAAATAATAAAAGAATTTACCTGTGAAATGACAGGAGAGGTTTGTTTAATTGTTGCCGATAAAAATGGTGACGAAATGTGTATATTAAAAGAAGACTATTATGGAAAAAAATAAATTAAGAATATTTATCGATATGGATGGAGTATTGGCTAACTTTGAAAAAGCCATGTTAAAGCATCCTGATTATGGAACAAAAGGATGGAAGCCTGATGAGGTTTTAGATTTTTCAACCTTTGAAGTTATTGATGGTGCAAAAGAAGCTGTTAGCGAATTTTTAGAACTTGGACATGAAGTTTTCATTGCATCAACGGCTCCTTGGAGAAACCCACAAGCTTGGGCCCACAAAAGACTTTGGATTGAAGAACACTTTCCAGCTTTAAAAAGAAAATTAATTCTAACACATAGAAAAGACTTTCTAATAGGAGACATTCTTATAGATGACTCAACCTACAGAGGCCAAACTGAATTTGATGGAACATTCATGCACTTTGGAAAACACTTTGACTGGACTATGGTAAGAAATACCGTTAGAACAATAACTAATCTTGAAATAAACTGATATTTATAAATATGAAGACAATATATAACATACTTGCAATAATATTAGGTACCTTTCTATTTATACTGATATTTCCTGTAATCTACGCAGTAGCTCAACTAATAATATTTTTATTATTCTTTGTGGCTGAACTACTTATACTGCCTATTTGCATATATCTAGTATACATGGCATGGACAAATGTTAAAAGTAGACAGAAAAACACTAACTAAAATATACATAAATTATGGAAGACTTTAATTTCGACAAACTTGGTAATTCGTCAGATCAACCTATTAAAGAACTTGTAGATAGGGTACAATATGACACCTTTGTACAAGCTTTTGACTGTATTGAAGAAATGGGATATGAATTTTTAATTACCAAGGGGTCTAAGAAACCCTTAAGAATATTAAAGATGTTGATTGAATACTTTCAACATCCAGATCGTGAAGAATATGAAAAGTGTGCAGTATTATTAGAAGCTGCAAAAAGTTATAAAACCGATAAAAAAAAGTTCAATACACTGAAAAAAACATCAAAATAATTTTTTAGTGTCAAGAATTTTTGTTATATTTTATTAAAAACTAAAATAATTAGTTTACTTAATATAATAATAACCTTGTTAGTAAACCACTTACGGAAACTAATAAATAAGGGATAGGACAACGGAGGAAGCTGAAAATCCGACATAGAGTAGGCATCATAAATAGCTTGTAGCTTAACTACTAAAAATAAAATGAATAAGTTTAGAAACACAAAACCAACAATTCACAACCAAAAGAAACAGTTTAATCCAAACAAATATGGAAAGCTTTGGTCTGGTATCAACTTTGAACTAGCTGATACTCAAGCATACATTGAAAAGGATACACAACCGCTTATGGGTTATCTTATAATTGATAACAAGAAAATAGGCATTACTTGGTCTGAATCAAATCGTATTATCGAGACATTGCTTGATGGTCAACATCGCCACAAAGTAGCACAAAGATTAGGAATGTTGAATAAAGGTGAAGGTACACCTAGGAACATTAAGTTTAAAACATACGACGATGCTGGTAATGTTGTAGCAACTAACATGTAAGGAGAACAAAATGGAAATATTTCAATATGAACTGTTAATAGCAGGAGGAATCATAGGCATAGTAGTAGGTAGTTTAGGTACTACCTACTGGCTAGGCAACCAAATTAAAGAACTGAAATCTATTATACTAGACAAGCGACTGATAGTTAATTTACTCAAACAGGCACTTAGAGAAACTAAACCTAAGAGAACCTATAAACGTAATAATAGATCTAAGAATTCAGCAACTAAGAATTCAACTACTAAGAAAGTAAATAAAAAGGTAAAAGCTTGATATTTATATTATATAACGATTGGTACTGCGGGTCAGTCGGTTATAAGTTAAAACTAATGTTTAACAAATTTAAAATCATTTAAGGAGATTATTATGACAACACTAAAAGTAGACACGCCTTTCGGCACAAGACTATTCCCAACAGATTTATTATTTAAAAATTTCTTTGATAGAGCATCAGCTTTTCAGAGTAATATAGATTCTAAGATTAACCATCCTGTAGATATTATTCTAAAGGAAGAATTCTTAGTATTTGAAATAGCAGCTGTAGGATTAGAGAAAAAAGATATCGAACTTCAGGTTGAAGATGGAAACTGTTTAAAAGTTTCTTACAGTAAACCAAGTATAGATTCAAATAATTCAGAAATCGATGCAGGACAATATATACATAAAGGTATTGCAAAGAGATCGTTCGAACTAGGATGGAAAATTAGTCCTAAGTTTGATTTAACAAAGATTGACGCCAAGATGGAATATGGGTTACTAACAATATCAGTACCTATTACTCCTGAAAGTCGTCCAAAAACTATTAAAATAAAATAGGTTATAGACAATAAATAAACTGGCCCGCAGGCTAATGGTTATAATATGAATTCATACAATATATTTTACAACGGACATGAAGCTTACCATGTAATTAGAACTATTAAGATGCAAGATTGCAATCCTAGAAAGTTCGGAATATTACGTGATGATGAAGAAGCGTATATGAAAATATTACTTGTATGGAGAAATCATCATAATTGTGACCATGTATTAAGGCAAAACGACCAATTTATGCTATGTAGAACGATTAAAGATGTTGAAATTATAGAATAATGTATGAAGATTACGATATTTATATATGACTGCTAGTACTTTTATTAGCTGCTCTTATGGACGAGGGTTCGACTCCCTCCATCTCCACAACTAAATATACACAACGGGGATGAATTGGAATTTGACAAAGAGATAAGGGTAAAAGGAAGGTCAACGCAATTAACTGGCGAACAAGTTGAACTAGCAATGGCTGCCTGATAAGGTACCCAGAGCGAACGGTAAAAAGAAGCCATATCGTTAAAGCTTCGGTGGTTTGAGGTAAAATATAAAATGAAGGTGTTAGGAATTCTTCCTTCGAGTTGTTTGCGTCTGAAGACGTCACAGATAGCTAAAAGAGTTCAGCTGGGTTGGGAAGGTGGAAATATTAAAAAGGAAAAATATGTACGAATACAAGACATGGTTAATTGATGATATATTAGATCCAAGTTCTGACTTTTGGAAGATTGGCAGTAAAATGGAACTTGATAGCCTTTTATCTCGTATTTCTCCTTTACAAACAAAAAAGCTGTTTAAAATAACTAAAGAAGATCCCGTAATGGATAAATTTTCTGAGTTTATTGACTTCTTTTCCTCATTATCAAAGGATGCAGCTGACGAATATATAGATTTTGTAGAAGATAACGAAGCTGATATATTATCTGACCAAGTTTGGTTATTAGTTGATAAGCAAGATAGACGAGAATTATTTGATAGTAATGTTAATACTTTTGACTTATGGTGGAGTACATTGCACCATTCGGAAATAGAATACTATATGACAAGACTTGTTGAAAATAAAAGATTAGTTAGCCCTAAGAATGTTTTGTCATTTGTAAAAAGACTACAAATATTAGGAGAAAAAACAGATCCTACTAGAAATATAAAATATTATCCGCTAGAAGCAGGAAAGTTCTTAACAATACAAATGATAGGAGACAAATTAGCTATCAGTAGTAGAGACGTTAAAAAACTAGACTCTGTAAAAAACCTTCTAGTATCTAGAGGTAATATATTTATAGAAGAACGATGTAAAACCAGCCCACAAGGCGATAAGATACACACTTATCTATTTTTAACAAAGAGTGTATAGTTATAATTATATAAAAGAATAAATATGAAAACAAAAAGAAAAGTACAAGTATTACTAGAAAGAGCAAGCCAACTAACATATAGTCTAGAGAATGTAGTTAGAGCTAGAAAGGCTGACGAAAAATTTGTAGTCGAAAAATTAGTAATTATCAAAGATTTACTAAAAAAAGTAGAAAGTAATATAAATTTAGAACATGAAGGATAAACTTTTACCATATATAATAGCCTTATCAGCGTTAGCTGTATCGGGTTCTGCAGCATTTTATTCGGTATACGGACTGAGTATGCTATTTGCAGGAGCCAGCTTACAGGTTATTATTATGGCAGGTAGTCTTGAGTTTGCAAAATTGGTTGTAGCATCACTATTATATCAATATTGGGATACTATAAATAAAGTTTTACGTTTTTATTTAGGTGTTGCATGTTTTGTTCTTATGGTTATAACTAGTGGAGGTATATATGGATTTTTATCTGGAGCCTATCAATCAACTGCAACAAAGTCAGAACTACTTGATAAGTCATTATCAATATTGAAACAAAAACAATTTAGGTTTGAAGAGTCTAAACAAGATATTAAATATGAAAAAGAAGGCCTGACTAAATCTATTTCTGATTTAAGAATATCTTTATCAAATCCAGCTCAAGTACAATATATAGACCGAGAATCAGGCCAATTAATAACTACAACCTCATCCTCAAGTAGAAGAGCTTTACAAAATGAATTAGCTACAGCATTAGAGGATAGAAATATTATAAATGAAAAATTGGCTGCAATTGAAGATTCTATAACAAAGACTGATATGGCTATATTAGACAAGCAAGTATATAACGAACAGGAACGTGAATTAGGACCATTAAAATATCTTGCAGAAACAACTGGTAAAGATATGAATACTGTTGTTAATTGGTTTTTATTAATGATTATATTTGTGTTTGACCCATTAGCAATTGCACTAGTAGTTGCAGCAAATATGGCGTTTGCAATGCAAAAACCTAGAATAAAAATGTCTGTACCTGAAGGAATGGAGTTCAATACACCATATCCTATTAATTTAGAAGAGCCTACACTGGATAATCAAGATTTAGAAGGAACAGACCTTAGATGGACAAATAATGAGCCAGATATTTATGGAGAAGATAGAACGCATATGGTAAAGGACGAAAAAGGAGTTTACCGACCTATGAAAGTTAAAAAGAATATAGAGGAATAGTTATGGAATATTATGTAGAATACAGGCCCGGAACAGCATGGAATGAACGAAAAAATGCAACGTATCGTTGGATGGAATGTAAATTATGTGGCGATATGTCAAAGGTATCACAAGACACGACTGCGGTTACTTGTCCTACTTGTGTACAGGAAGGTCTATATGAACAGTTTGGTGGTCCAGACGTTACTCTAAAAAAATCTTCTGGTAGACCAAGAGGCTGGAAATGGATGGCAGTTTTTGTTGATAGAGATGGAACAGTTTATCATAAAGGAATAGAACAACCTGATTTAAAAGGTTCCATAGAGCCTAGTAAAATAAAAGATAAAGGTAATAGACTTACTAAAAAAGATAAAGAAAAGATAAAGCTAGAAGCTGGAAGAAGGTTATACAAACTTAAAAAAGAATACCAAAAGTTACGTTGGAAAAAGGACAAAAAGTCATTTGATAAAAATATCAAGTATGAATCTAGAATATTGGCCGGAAAATTTCCTAGAAAATTCAATGCCGAAGAGTATTGGGAAAAAAATTACTAAAACATTTTACCATGTAAATTTTTTTGTTTATATTATAACATATTAAAACTAAAGTAGAGAACTGATATGTTAATAGATATGACTGATAAACTAATTTACCAACGGAGTGGATCCACTAAAGAAGCAAAACAAATAATATTTGAGCTTCCTAAAGAAATGACTTGTCATGAATTTAAGGTTATGTGTATACGAATGGCTCATGCAATTGGATATCACGACTCATCTGTACGAGAAAACTTTGGTAAAATAGAAGATAAAAACTTTAAACATGATAAAAAACAACTTAAATTATTATTTGACTAATATGGCATTATACGACGAAGATATGGAACGAGAATTACCTGGAAAACAGGCAAAACCTGAAACACTACAACCACTAAAATCATCAGCTTGGGAAGAATCAGAACGAGGAGTCTACATACCTGAAAGTGTTTTATATTTAGTAGGAGAAATTGCTGAATATTCCTTATTTGACTTTATGACTAAGGTTAGAACTATTATTAGAGAACGTGATGAATCATATAAAGATGAGGCATTAAACTTAATAATTAATTCACCAGGAGGAGATGTTTCTGAGATGTTTGGAATAATTGACTTTATGGAGTTGATAGATACAAAGGTAAATACAATATGTAGAGGCTCTGCACAATCTGCAGGAGCAATAATTTTAGCATGTGGAACAGGACAGAGAGCTGCATCTAAGCATTCAACAATCATGTTTCACCAAGGATCTACATTCTCACAAGGAAAGCTATCTGATGTAAGAGCTGGCCTAGAATATTCTAAATCAGTAGAAGCTAAAATATATAAATTACTTGGTGAAAAAACAAAAAAACCAGCTGAATGGTGGGAAGAAAAGATGAAGTCTGACTTTTACCTAACTGCTGAAGACGCCTTAGACTTAGGTGTAATAGATACAATAGGATAATTATGAAACTTACAGAAGAACAATTACTACAAAACTGGAATACTTTAACGTCGAAAATTGATAACACATTTGATGGCGATAGAAAAGTAAAACTATTAGAAATGTATGATGGATTTGCCGATCGAATGATGATGGCACCTGCATCTGGCATAGAACACTTTCACAACTGTTTCATTGGTGGATATGTTGACCATGTACTAAGAGTCATGGAATGTTCTGCAAAACTATATAATGTATGGAAAGGCATGGGAGCAGATATGAGTGGTTATACAACTGAAGAATTAGCATTCTCTGCACTTAATCACGATTTAGGTAAGATTGGAGATATTGAGAATGAATATTATGTGCCAAATCCAAGCGAGTGGCACAGAAAGAATCAAGGCAAGATATACAATGTCAATCCAAACATTCAAAATATGTCAGTTCCACACCGTAGTTTATGGCTTTTACAAGAGTTTGGTATAAAATATAACCAAAATGAAATGATAGCTATAATGACCCATGACGGTTTATATGATGAAGGAAATGCAGCATATCTTAAAACATGGGACAAAGACAGAAAGCTTAGAAACCATATGCCATTGTTACTACATCAAGCTGACCACATGGCATCAATGATTGAGTTTGAACTCTGGAATAAAGGTGGACAAACAGGTTCAGCTCCACTTGTAAAAAATTCTACACCTACATTTAAGAAAAAAGCACCAAAAATTTCTAATGCAAACGACAGTGCCCAAGACCTGTTTAAAGATTTATTTGGAGATACTAAATGATATTGACAATTATTATATTATCAATATTATTAATAATTTTAGGCTACGGAATATATAACCTTTTACAACAGTTAGAAAAATACGAAGAAGCCATAGAGAAATCAGATTCTAGTCTTAATGAAACTCAAGAAAGTCTAATTTCTATTTTAACTAAAATACGAACTATAGATAGTAAGGGTATTTTTGAAAACGATGATGAAGTAGGACAAGTATTTAAACAAATATCAGATACTATTGAAAAAATTGAGACTTTAAATGACTAATAAACAAAAGAAATTATCGCCAATAGAGCAGTTTTACGAAGACCTAGCTATACAACAGGCCGAAGAAGCCAGAATTGCAGCAGAAGCCGCTAAAGGTAAAAGAAGAGGTCGACCTAGAAAAAATAAAATGTATTTTACACCAATAACGGAAGCAGCTATTATTGCATATAATAAAGATCCGGAATCTCCATTAAGAAATAAGGTTTTTAACGAACATATACATAGAGCATTAGACAAGCTTTCTGAAAATATTATTCATACCTTTAAATTTTATTATTTTGACTATGGAGCAAGAGAATTAAAACAAGAAGTAGTTGCATTTATGCTTGAAAAACTACCTAAATTCGTTGAAGGTAAAGGTAAAGCCTTTTCATATTTTAGTATTGTGGCAAAAAATTATTTGATTCAAAACAATAATAAAAACTATAAGGCACTTAAAGAAAAAGCACCTGTTGTTGTTATAGATTCACAACGAGATTTAACAAATGAACAACTGAAAAAGGACTTCGATGACCAAAGAGCAGCTTTCATGGAGTCATTTATAGAACACTACGATAAAAAAATACCTAAGGTTTTTAAAAGCGATCGAGACAAGAGAATAGCATTCGCTGTACTACAATTATTTAGAGATAGAGAAAGTATTGAAAACTTTAACAAAAAAGCACTATATATTATGATTAGAGAAATGACAAACACTAGGACACAGTACATAACAAAGGTTGTCAACATAATCAAAAAGGAATATTCAGAGACATTCCAAAAATATCAAGAAGCAAGGATAAATATCTAGATGTATATTTTAGTATATTTAATTTTGAAAACGGCCAATAGTGGCCACACAACGTTACTAGCATAACAATTAAAAGAGGAGAAAATTTATGAGAAATTTATTTTTAACAGTAACATTAGCTTGCGCAACATTGTTTGCAGGAGCTCAAAACTTTATGGTTATTACAACCTATAATGCACCAGAAGATGGAGCAGATTTCGAGCTTTCAAGCTTAACTGACAATATGGGTATCGGATATGTATTAAACGATACTTGGACTGTTGGTCTAATCGCTGCCGGTGAAGATTCAGTAGGAGACAAAAACTATGACCTATTCGGCCGTTATAACTATAACGCGAATATGTTTGTTTCTGTTCAAGCACCAACTGAAGAAATGATGGACAACTTAACAATTGGTTTAGGTTATTCATTTGTAGTATGGAAAGCTCTAGCAGTAGAGCCAAATTATACATTAGGTCTTAAAGAAGACGCAAACGGAGATAGAGAGGGTACGTTCAACTTAGGGTTGGCATACCGTTTCTAAGAATTAACAATTAGTCAATGCTAGTGGCAATAAACAAGAGGAGAAATCAAATGGATAATGTAATAAAAATGATTACAGGATTTTTTGGCGGATTAACAACAATTCTAATGGCAGTATTACCAGTAACGATCTTATGGTTCGTTGTAACAGGTGGTTCAGTATTTGGAATGGATGTAATTGCGAATTTAACATCATTGGTGAATGGATTCGGACAAGGTGGTTTTACTGGATTAGTAGTATTATTAATCGTAGCATCATTTTTTGTTAAGAAGTAATTAAACTTACTTGTATGAAGGTTGCCCAGGTGCTTATTAAAGTGCTTGGGCAATTTTTATTTTGCAGCTCGGATATATTTATATATGGATAAATAGTATTAGGAGAAAATATATGTTTGATGACGAAGTATTTAAGGGCAAAACCTTGTCTAACATTTTTTCAGAGATCTACCAAAACTCTAGAAAAAAAGACGAGCAAATCAATACCCTAATAGGTCAGCTAAAAGGCCTAATAAAAAACATGACAGATGCTACAGTTATAGTGCCATTAATTAAAGACTATATTGATGCATCTCTAAAAAATGATGACCATTTAATAAAAATGGCAGGAATAATTCAACGAGCTCAAACAAGAGCTACAGACTCAGGAGGAGATTTTACTCTAAGTGATGACGAAAAGAAACAACTCTTAAACACGATCACAGAGTTAGAAGACAAAAGTAGGGACTAGTAATGCCAGTAAATACCGGAGCACAAGTAAAAGGCCTAGAACAATCGGTTAATAACTTACAAATAGAACCTGCAGAGGTTGTTGATATAATATTAGATGAAGCTCACCCTGAATATAATCCAGATAATGGAAATACTGTTGGATGTGTATTGGCAAGATCCATCCAAACAGAACGAAATAGAAGTGATTATACATTACAATGGACAATGCCAACAAACGGTAATATAATACAATATCCTTTAATATCCGAAATAGTATTATTAGTAACTGGAGCTTCTCCAGATTCACAAAGACAAACCGGCGCCGTTAAAAAATATTGGATGTCATTACCTCAGAATGTATGGCAAGATGTAAATGAAAATAGTTTACCTGCCGCTTCATACTCATTACCATATAGAGAATTAACTCCATCTGAATTTGATAGACACAAAGGAGATGCTGAACCAAGCGGACCAACTCTTGGTAATTCATTTAAACCAAAGGAAGTATCATCACTTCAACCGTACGAAGGTGATTTAATAGTACAAGGTAGATGGGGAAATTCAATACGAATGGGAAGTACTTCTGATCCTCAGGCTGGAGATCCTAATCTATATTCAGATGCAGGTGCTGCAGGAGATCCTATAATAACAATACAGAACGGATATGGAAATGCTTCAGATACTGGAGAAGGTTACCACTTAGAAGATTATACAACGGCAGGTGATGCATCACAAGTAGTACTTACTAGTGGTCAAAAAATACCCTTAGAAATTGCAAGTACAAATAAGGATTCATACCATAATAGTTCAACACCTGACGAACAAGATTCATTTGAAGGAAATCAAATAGTATTAAACTCAGATAGAATAATTTTTAATTCAAAAAAAGATAGTATATTGGGAACGGCAAAAATATCAGTAGGCTTTTCAACAGAAGGTACATTTAATATTGATGCCGATGACCATACAATAATAGATTCACCAAAAATATACTTAGGAAATGCGTCAACAGACGAAGCTGAACCTGTAGCAATGGGACAAACGCTGGTTGATTGGATGCAAAAGTTATGTGACACTCTCATGGCAGAAACTCACCCAACAGCTTGCGGACCTAGTGGAACACCAATAAATACAGCAGACTATGCAGATTTAAAATCAGCCGCTCCAGATATATTAAGCGAAAATAGTTTTTGTACTAAATCTAATTAGGAGAATATTTATGCCATTTAATCCTGCACTATTTGCAAATGTTTATAATGCCAACTTTGGAGGTGAAGTTTCTAGTGGAGAGAAACAAGGTGATGCCGGAAAAGCTTGGGCACAAGCAGTAACAGCAGGAGCTACAACAGTATTGGCGCCAGCTCCATCATCAATGTTAAGTGCTGCAGAAAGTGCAATGGCAGGAGCACTAGCAGGATGGAATTCAGATTCCGATAATGCAGGAAATATGTTAAAGTCAGCAATACAATTATATGCAACAACAATGGCTCCAGGTTTTGCACCTTCAATTGCAATTCCACCAGCAGGACCACCTCCAATTGATGGTGGCTTTCCAGTAGGAGATGCTGGAGCTGATGCATTAACAATGGGAAATCAATTTGGAGCACTATTAGCTAGTTGGTTCCCAACCGGAATGTATACTATACCTGGAGCTCCACCTATTGGACCATTACCTTGGATATAGGAACAAAAAAGTTAGCAAACGAGATATTTATATAAGTAACGAGAACAATTATGAAAAAAACAGAGAAATTAGTAAGCGTAATACGAAAAGTTGTTAGAGAAGAAGTTAAAAAAGCTATTCGTGAAGAACTAAATGAAGTTCTAGGAAAGAAAAAACTAACAAAAGAAACTATTAAGCATGGTATGAAGTTAGCCGATGTTGCCAACTCTCCTAAAAATCCTTATGAACAAGGAAAAAGTAGAAAAAAACATCAAGAATTTGAGTTTACACGAGATCCTATTTTAAATAAGGTATTAAATGAAACAGCAAATGAAGAATGGCCAACTATGGGAGGAAAAACATATTCTGACGGTAGAGAAGGTTTAGCCTCAATGATGGGACTTGAATCACCAGACCAAATGTTTGGCAAAAAACCATCAGCTCAACAAATGGTACCTAAAGATAGACAACATGTTGAAGTTGATGATAATATGGCTCAAGTTTTAACTAGAGATTATACTGACTTAATGAAGGCAATTAATAAAAAGAAAGGTAAATAGTAAATGGCAATACCTCCTAGAAAAATATTTAGAATTAATCCAGCTGATGAAGATGATAGAATTTCGGTTGGAATAGATTTGCCGCTTAGAGACCAAAATGATTCTCCTTTTCCACAAACTAGGACAACCATAAAGGCTGCAGCAGCAAATCTTAAAAATTTAATTCTAACTAGAAAGGGAGAAAGACCATTTCATCCAACATTAGGAACTAGCATATATGATTTTCTATTTGACCAAAATGTAGATGAAATGATTACAAAAATAGAAGAAGAAATAAACGAAGCCGTTGCGTACTGGTTACCATATGTACAAATAACAAATCTAGTGGTTGGAGTAGCTGACAAAGCCTATGGTTTTAGTGATAGTTTTAATGGTGTTAGAATATCACTTAGCTTTACACTAGCCGGAAATAGATTTAATGAAGAATCAATAGTCCTTGTAATAGGCGGAGTAGAATAATGGCACTAGTTAAAAAAGATGTAAAATACTTAAATAAAGATTTTTCTCAATTTAGAGAAAAGTTAGTTAATTTTGCAAAAACATATTTTCCTGACACATATACTGATTTTAATGAAACTTCTCCTGGAATGATGTTCATTGAAATGACAGCTTATGTTGGAGATGTACTATCACTATATATTGACAATCAACTTAGAGAGTCAATGTTATTGCACGCAGAAGAGCCTCAAAATATTTATGATATTTCACAAGCATTAGGATATAAACCAAATCCATCTACAGCTGCAACAACTGATTTAGATGTTTTTCATTTAGTTCCAGCCATTGGAAATGGTGTTGATGTTAGACCAGATTTTAGATATGCTGTAGAAATACAGGAAGGACTAACTGTTAAATCTACAGAAAATTCAGATATAGAATTTAGAACTTTAGAAGTTGTAGATTTTAGTGTGTCTAGTTCTTCAAACCCTACAGAAGTTTCAATATATAAGGTTGACGAAAATACAGGTGCACCTCAATATTACTTATTACAAAAAACAGTACGTTCTATTTCTGGAAAATTAGAGTCACAAACCTTTACATTTAATGAACCTAAGAAATTTGATAGGGTTCGACTAGGACCTACTAATATTATTGATATTGTTGATTGTAAAGATATAGATGGAAATAAATGGTACGAGGTAGATTATTTAGCACAAGATACTGTTTATACTGAAGTTAAACAAGGAGTAGCTCAAGATCCTTTATTATCAGCATATGCAGATTCTGTTCCATATATACTATCATTAAGACGTGTACCAAGACGTTTTACTAAAAGAATAACTTCAAACAATCAAATTGAATTACACTTTGGTGCAGGAGTATCGGCAAACGCAGACGAAATTATTTTACCAAATCCAATAAATGTAGGCATGCAGTTACCGTATGGTAATACATCAGGATTAGACAATTCTTTTGACCCTACAAATGTACTATTTACTAGAGGATATGGAAAAGCTCCATCAGATACAACCTTAGTTGTCAGATATTATACAGGTGGTGGAATATCTTCAAATGTTTCAGCTAGAACATTAACCAACATAACAAATACTGAATTTTTAGGAGGAACTGATGGTCTAGATTCAACAGTTGTAGATTTTTGTAGAAAGTCTATAGCTTGTACAAACCCAGCAGGAGCAACTGGTGGTAGAGGACAAGAAACTATTGATGAAATACGACAAAATGCACTTGCGGCGTATTCTACACAAAATAGAGCTGTAACTAAAGAAGATTATATTGCTAGAGTTTATACTTTACCTGGAAAATATGGAAGTATTGCAAAGGCATATGTAGAACGAGACGAACAAAACTTACAACCTGATGGATCTACAACCTTTAATCCATTGGCTATAAATATTTATTGTCTATCATATAATGCAAATAAGCAACTTATTGCACCTAACTTGGCTACAAAAACAAATCTAAAAACATATCTTAGTAAATATAGAATGTTAACTGATGGAATAAATTTAAGAAATGCCCATGTAATTAATATTGGAGTAAAGTTTGATATATTGTCTAGGCCTGACTCAATATCTAAAGAAGTACTTATTAAGACAATTAATGAAGCTAAAAAATATTTTGAAATAGACAAATGGCAAATAAATGAACCTATCTCAATATCTGATCTTGCCGCAACTTTAGACCAAGTTGAAGGTGTACAATCAATCTTAAACTTAACACTTGTAAACAAGTTTGATGCAACTTCTGGATATTCTCCTAATTATTACGACATAGGTGAAGCTACTAAAAACAATGTGGTGTATCCTTCAATGGATCCATCAATATTCGAGGTCAGATTCCCAGATACTGATATTGAAGCAAGAATAGTTGGAGCATAAAAATGATATATAGCATAACTTCATCAATAGATACTACATTATATGAACAGTTTGAATCAAAAAATACCGGTTTAGACGAGGTTTTACAACTTCAAAAAATAATATCGGAGTCAAACACCAATAATACATTTAATTCTAGAATATTAACTAAATTTAATTTAGGATATATATCAAGTTCTATATTATCTGGTGATATTGCAAATACGTTTAGAGCAAACTTAAAGATGTATACACACCAAGCAGCTTCATTGCCATTTTCATATAATATATTCGCATATGCTGCATCTCAATCTTGGGACATGGGAATAGGTAGAGATACCCATAATCCAAAAACAACAGAAGGTGCAAGTTGGAAATATCGAGACGGACAAGCAGCTGGAACTACATGGGAAACAGCTAGTGCAGATCTATACACGGGAACAGATGGAAATCTAACTACTCAAACAACCGAAGGAGGAGCAACGTGGTGGACAGGAAGTGTAGCTAGTCAATCATTTGAATACCAAACCTCAGACATAAACATGAACGTAACAGGAATTACAAAGGCATGGTTAAGTCAAAGCTGGTTTGGAGGTCCTGTTATTGCAAATGATGGATTTATAGTAAAAAGATTAGGTTCACAAGAATATGACGGTAAAAATTATGGTGATTTAACTTTCTTTTCAAAAGAAACACACACAATATATCAGCCAAAGCTTGAATTTGGATGGGACGATTTTTCTCCTGTAACTGCAAGTTTGTCTGAATTAGATATTAATAGCGATGTTTTTGTATATGTTAAAAATAATAGAGATAGAATACATAGAGAAAGTAAAGAACGTATTCGAATTGTTGGAAGAAGCAGATTTGTTTCAAAGTCATACTCAACAACTGCTACTGAAATGGAAGTTAAGCATTTTCCAACAAACTCATACTGGTCAGTAGAAGACTATAGAACTGGAGAGGTTGTAATAGCCTTTGATACTGACTATACTAAAATAAGTTGTGACTCAGAAGGAAATTATTTTGACATATGGATGGATCAATTTGAAACATCTAGGCGATATAAGTTTGTTATTAAGAGTGTAAGTGGAAGTATGACTAAAGTTTTTGATGATGATTTAACCTTTAAAGTAATTGATTAATAATGGCAAAACCAAGATATAGAACACAGAAAGTAGAGCGAAAATTTTCTAATAGGCCTTTGGCACCTAGAAATGACGTAAACGCAGGAAAAGATGCAACTGTAACTTCTCCAGAAAATGGTGCTGTGACAATTCAAACAGTACAATCTGATTATTATCCTTGGGATGCAGGAGCTCATATTGTTGCAGAAGCCGTAGAAGATTTTTCAATAAATAAAAGCCTAGACTTTTTAGAAACAGCGGCAGATAAGACTCATAGGGATCCTAATAATAGAATTATTTCACAAGTAAATAGTGATGCTATAGGCCAAGACTTTGTTATTGTACCACAAAGATATGTTTTAGAGCGAGATAATTATGTGTCTGTTGTTGATACTTCAATAACTGAATTATTACCAACTGTTGTATATGGTCCAAAAGGCGCACCACTACTTAGAGAAAATCCTAATTCTGGTGAAACAACTGGTATTATTGTTTTTCCTTCAATAGGAACAGTAGACGGAAAAATATCAGATGGTTGGAGTATATATGAAGATAAAGCCCTATCACTAACTGCTTTACAATTTCCAGCTAATCATTCTCGTGTATTAGTTGCTGATGCATATAATTATCTTGGTGAAAATGACTTAGAAGTAGAAGATGGATTATCTTATGAATGGATATTTAATTCTGATAATCCGGCAAAAAACGGCCTAGAAACTAGAAAAAAGATTAGTAATAGGGTAGTTAGTAAAACTAAAAAATTAGCATTAATAAATGCAACAAAGTTTGATACAGGATATTATCACTGTAGAATTAAAAATAATAAAGGACAAACAGAAACTCCTCAAGTTTATATATACTGTTTTGGTGGTATAATAATTGAAAGAGATGAAATTAGAGGTGGAGAAAATAATGAATTTTTAGGTTATGGTGCACCAACTGGTGAATTAATAGATGACCAACAGCATAATGACCAATATAAATTAACCGACGGCTGGTTTGATTTTAATACAGAAACAAATGAATGGGCAAGAACAGGATGGGATCCTGCAGGAGAAGAATGGTATATTAGAGATAACTATCGTGGTTTTAATCCTTGGAGAGTTCCAAAATATGGACCTGAACCAAAACAAAATGAAGTACCAGATGAAAGAGTTGTCAACCCAACAAAAACATCAGTAGTATCTCGAACACCTGAAACTTCAACGTTGCCACAAAAACGAGTACAAACAGTACAACCTCAACAAAAAACAGTACAAAGTGTAAAACCAGACGGTTCTAAAGGTAGAAATACCAGAATACAAGGAAGATAAATGGCTTGGAATACTAAATATAAGGATGAAGATTTACTGTTAATACCATCTAAGGCTATATTATCTGATTTTGGTAAGGCATATGATGTAGATGATAGGGTTGAACTTCATATCTATAGTAAAGATAATGAAACCCTATTATTTGCTGATACAGACATAACAAGCTATAAAGTAGCAGAAGGTGGAATACTTGATGATGGAACGGTTAATCAAGATCCAGTAGTTTTTCTAGATTTACATAATGATATACGAAAATATGTAAACTCTGGTACATTTAATGTAAAATACAACTTTCTTAGAACACTAGTTGGAAGTCCTGATTCTTCTATTAACGATTTATTTCTAGATGAAATAAGTGAAAGTAGAAAGGAAATTAGATTAAAAATTAGTGAAGATGCAACCCAAGAAGAAAAAGAAATATTTGAAGACTTTGCTGATAAATTATCAATCAAGGGTGAAGTAGACCATTGGGTAGACATACATGTAAACTTTGGAAATGATGTTGTACCTTTGGCTGTTAATTGGTCAATTGATAAAATAACAACTCCAGAATTTCCGTACTCTATTGTTTTAAAACTATATGACCCTTTACCAAGCCAAATAAATACTAAAGCACCGTGTTGGATAGTACAGGAAATGATAACACCTGTCAGAGAATCAATATTTGTAGAATCTCCTGAAGTACAAAAAGAAGTCAACTTCCTATCAGGAGCAAATTTTGCAGCTGGTAGCCAAGATAATTTAGGTGGCGGAACAACTGGTTATGAGTCTTGGAATACACTTACTAGTGCAAAAGAAGAAGTTGTTAATAATGTACTAAATAGATATTTTTCAAGTAGTTTATCTGACGTTAGATTAAATGTTGACTATAGAAGATATTCCCATTTTGTAAGATTTGGCTCTGCAACATCTAGACTTGACAATTTTAAATATAAACTATCTCAGTTTGAATATTACCAGGAAAAAATAGAAAAGTTATCAACTTCTTCTCCTGCAACGGCTAGCAATGCTAATATAACTGGTTCACACCATTTTAAACAAAATGTTCAAAACTTTAAAAACAAGCAAAATACAATATTATCTGGATTTGATGGATACGAACGGTTTTTATATGAAGAATCTTCTTCGTATGTTTCTCACTCACTTGGAGAGTTTATTCCAGCCACATGGCCTAAAAGGTCAGATATACAATATCCTAAAGGACCTTACACAAACCTATCTGTTACGTCTTCACTGGCCTTAGATTGGTTTGATGGAATGTATGAAACTGCGTCAATGTATGACCGAGAAAATATTCATTCACTAGAAAATACGGCCGTACCTTTACATATTCATGAAGACCCTACACTGGGTAAAGATGAAAACATAAATAGCGAATATATTAAATTTGTTAATATGGTAGGTGAATTTTTTGATAATATTTATTTATATGTTACTGCAATTCCAGAAACTTGGGATAGGCACAATGCAATTGATGCAAAACTAGTTGAAGGACACTTTAGCGGTTCTGACATGCTTTCGAAAGACTTGATTTATATGGGACTGAAGTCTTTAGGATACAGTCAATGTTTAAAGTCAGACGAACAAGACTTATGGACATATGTTATTGGAACAGATTCTGATGGAAACTATGGTGATAAAGTAAAATATTTTGAGTCAAATGATTGGGCATATTGGAATGCTCCTGACGACCAATTTGCCTCAGCAAGTTATATTGAAGGTACTTCTCCATTTTCACAATCTGTAATATATGCATCTGACAGATATCAAACATCACAATCTGTACCTCGTGAAAACTTAAGACTAGAATTTGGTAAAAGGTTATTAAACAATTTACCACACCTTCTTAAAACAAAAGGTACTAAAGAAAACCTTAAAGCATACATGAATATCTATGGTATACCTCAAACCATGTTTAAAATTAAAGAATGGGGTTCACCAAAACCAGTAGATTATTTTTCACACTCATATTATGAATATGACACATTTAACTATAGGTTAAACTTTAATGGAAGCTCTGCAATCACATCCTCATGGGATGCAGTTATAGATCCTACCATAACTGCTGATAACGGTGGAAAGCTACAATTTCCAGATACTATAGAATTTAGGTTTAAATTACCTGATATGTTAGATTATAATTTAAAGTGTGGTAAAGCACAATTTGATGAGCTGAAAAACGATGCCAATAAAAAAGACATGGTTATTGTACAAATTAATTCTAGCTCATTTATTGCAGTAGAACACGCATCTAAACATCTTCCGTCTGGTAGTGAATCATACGATTTTCCTATTGATAAGGATAGTACTTATGGTAGAGTAAAATTTGGATTAGGTGTAAATGATGGAACGTTCCAATATCCTACACATTTTGTATCTCAATCAACGGATTGGGCCCCTATTTTTGATGGAGATTGGTGGAATGTAATGGTTAGGCGAAATTCTCCAGTACAAAATACTATTGCATCTCAAAATACTGAAAATTTCACATATGAATTATTTTGTAAAAAATCTTCTGATTGGTCTAGAGGAACTATAACACATGAGCAATCATCTAGTATGTTTGTTAATGGTTCAACAACCGCTGGTAAACTTGCAAACTCTTCATGGAATTCAGATGGCTTTCATGATGATACATATGTTAGTGGAACATTCTTTACACCTGAAAATACAACATCAGATTTACAAGCAGGATATTCTGATGGATTATTCGGCCTAAACTATGATTCATTCTTTATAGGAGGAGCCGTTGATAGTGTTGATTGGGGAATAAATAAAACTCCAGGAATAGACTATGAAAATTATAGTGGATCTTTACAAGAATTCCGTTTTTGGATGAAACCTTTATCTGAGTCTGCATTTAATAATCACGTGCTTAACCCTATGGCGATTGACGGTAATACTTATACATCATCATATAATGACTTAATTGTTAGATATTCATTAGGAGCAGATTTAAAAACATATGCACTATCCGATGGAACTTCAATAATATCTTCTCACCCTAATCAGAATATTTTAACTCCTTTTGCAAATAACAGATCTACATTTGCAACAGCTAGTGGATTTAATGGTACAGTAGACTTTGAGGATGACCAAGAAAAAGTTGCAACTATAGTTCCTAATTATGTTGGACTATGTTTAGATCCAGATAAGATAAGAATTCAAGATAACGCGTTGGGTAGCAATCTTAGTGTAAATAAAAAAGCAGAACTACCTCAAGCAATGGACAACGATCAAAATAGAGTCTCCATACAGATGACTCCTGTTGACCAAATTAACATTGATATGGAACACCAATTAGGTGGTATAGATTTTAATGACCTTGTTGGAGATCCACGAGCAAAATATAATGAATTTTACCATGAAGTAATATTTTATGACGAACATTATTGGAAAAAACATTTTGGTTCGTTTAAGTATAATGAGTTTTTTAAATTAATAAGGTATTATGATGATACTGTTCTTTGTCAAATGAAAAAGAATGTACCTGGTAGAAATAAACCAGATTTTAATATTTCAATTGAACCTCATATATTAGAAAGACCTAGAATTCCTGTACATAGACCTTCAAGAGAAAGCCTACATTACGAAGGTTCAGCTTCTGCAAGAGTTTTCTTAAATGGTAATACAACTGAATTAGGAAGGTTTAAGCACAATGGTCCTGGTACTTCGTACTATAGTGATTGGGATAATATAGGACCTGAAGAATCAAGGTATGGTGATTTACTTTCTCCAAATCCTAATAGAGGAAATAGAGACCAATCACAAGAATTACCTCAGCCATTTCCATCTTATGGTCTTGGAGGACAAAGACAGCGAGAAAAGAATCCTACAGGTTTATTTAGAACAACTGTTGGAGAACTAGAAGCTACCATTAAACCTGCATTTACACCTTTAATAAAGGATGATATTTTCATGTGTTGGGAAAGAGACCAGCATGAAGGAGCAGCTCGATACGAATGGCATTTACCAGTTCACTGGGGAAATTCAAAGGGAAGTTACATAGATTATAGTGTAACTGGTACTCAAACAACTCCATCTAAGGCTGCCACTGCAAAAATAAAATTAGGCGGAACCTTTCCAAATACTGGAGGTGGATATGATGGAACAACTCTTGTACTAACAGCTGCTGACGGTGAGGTTGCAACGTTTACATGTGTTGACAGTGGAGTAACAAATTCAGAACAGTTTACATACAGTAATAATCCAACAGTTCTTGCTACAAATATTTCAAAATCTATTGGCTCTCATTCTAAATTTACATGTGGAGAAGTACATGCTGATGGAACAGCTACAAATTCTGAAGGTGAACAAACTGCACTTATTGTTGTACATGTTACTCAATCAACAAAAGGTGCAAATGGAAATACAAATCTATTTGGTACATTTTTACCTCCTTATGGCTACAATCCAAACGGAACTGGTGGAACTGAACGACTTTTCCAAGCACATACGGCCAGTCGATTCCATGTAATACCATCTTCAGATACATTTACGGGTGGTAAAAATGAAGGAAAATTACCAACTATAAATATATTAACAGACTCTACTAGAACTTCAATAACTCAATCCAATCCATATTGGGAAAGAGACGTTGTTATGACTGTAAGTCATCCAATGGATCCTAGAGAAAATGAAACTTGGTATGACTTTAATAAACAGGAATATGTTGCAAGTAATTTACTTCCTAATAAACCTATGTTTGACAGGCCTAGAAACTTTCCAATATTAAACAACGGACTTACGCCATATGCAGATAATAAAAGTTGTAGAGATAGAGGTAAAGAATGGTTTTTCCCTTTTATTGGCAATCAGCGAGAATCAACATATAAATACACAGAATTACATAGATATGCAACTGAGTTAAGCCAATCTTTAGGCATTAAGGTACCTAGAACTCAGTTTGGACAGTCAGATTTAGGATATGGAAATCTAAACGGTGAAGCAATAGTTTCACATAGTGGAGCTCCAATATCAAACCTAAATGGAATATCAGTTTTAAGTAGATCTGCACAATATCAAGATTATAGAGCAAAAGGTCTTCAAAACTTAATATATGACGGATGTAAGATGGCCGCATCTGACTTTAATATAGATTCACCTCAAACAATTGATGGTGGACCAATAGTAGAAATTATAGATACAACACCGTTCACACTAACAGCTGCAGAGCCAACTCTAGGTGAAGGACCAGGTAGAACATCTGGTGAAGGTATAGGAAGAGGATTAGGAAGTTATAGTGGAAGACCAGCTGGCAGAGGAATAGCCGCAGGACGAGGACAAGCAATAACTGGAGGAAGATACAATATTCAAAGGTCTCCGGCAGGAAGACCACAACCAAATGGAAATCAAGTCACGTAATATATATAAAATTAAAAGACTTTGATATTTATTTATGATATAATCTGTAAACAGATATGGAGAAACAGTAATGGGATATTTAGACAAAACAACAATCACGGTTGACGCAATCTTAACAAAGAAGGGAAGAGAACTTCTTGCCAAGAATAGGTCAGCTTTTAACATAACAAAATTTGCACTAGCAGATGATGAAATTGATTACGCATTATGGGATGTTAATCATGCATTAGGAACAAATTATTACGGACAGGCTATTGAGTCTATGCCAATAATTGAAGCTTCGCCTGATGAATCACAAATGATGAAATATAAATTGGTTACATTACCTAAAAATATTTCAAAAATGCCTGTAGTAACAGCTCTTCCAGGAGCATTAACGCTAACTTCAGCAGGACAGCAAGCAACCATTGTTCCTTCAACAACTAATTTCCAAAACGGAAATAATACATACGGATATACAGCAATACTAGCAGATTCAGACGTTTGTTATTTGAATGTTGCTGCAGGAGGAGCTGTAGATTCTAGATTTAACCCTTCTGTTCCATCTCCAATTGAAACAAATGTAAAGTCTGTAAGCTTGGTTGGAAAGTCATTCCAAATTGTAGCAAAAGCACAACCACTTCAATCTGTTTCAACAACTTTAACGATTATTGGAAACGAAACAGGTGGATCTGCAACTGTAACTATTACAGTTAATAAAGAAGAGGTAAGTACTAATATTTTAGAATCACCGGCATATAGATAATAGAGGAATAAAAAATGGCATCATATAAAGACAGTCGAGGAAATCCAGTTTCACCATCAAGACTATCTCCAACTAAAGCGTCAAACCAAAGCGATAGAGTTACACGAGATAGAGAAAGACCACAGCAAGAGCCAAGCAGACGACCGTTTGTAAGGCCTAGACCAAACCCACTTACACCTAGAGCAATTACAAGTGTATTTTCAGAGTTTGGAGTAGACGATGTTGTAGAAAATTTAGACTCAGATGTAGTAACAGCTGCACTATTTTCCGAAAACACTGGAGAAATAAGTGGAATGTTTACTTCATCAGCACAAAGTCAAAGTTCTGGTGAATATTATTTAGACGTATATCAAAAAGATCCTTCAACAAATAATAACCAAGAAATACAATTTGCAATTTCTTATGGTCACTACAGAGGGTCTGGCTCAACACCACCACAATATGCTTCGGTTGGATTTACTCCTTCAAAGGCAATATATACACAATATGCAAATACATTACTAAATGCAGGAGACACACGATTTTCTGTAACCAATCCTCACATAAGTTCTAGTGAAAATTTAGAGCAAATATATGCTATAAACTTTCAAAGAACACGAATGAAAGAAAAAATAGATCCAGGTAATTGGGAACTACATGTATCTGGAACATCATCTCCAATAAAGCTAGTGGACGACTCAACAGTATCGGACGGAACGGTAACTGAAGCAGGTAGACAATACTTTATTAGAAGTGGTACTATTGATGCAGGCCTTTTTGCAGGAGATACTAACCATTATGGTATTGTATATCCTGATATGGGAACTATTATATTAGATCCATCTGCAATTGATGGTCAAGTAGGACTTACTATAAATTCAAACTCTTTTGCATACTCATCAACTCCAGTAACCGTATCTAACGCAAATACAACAGACTTCTTTAAACATTTAAGTGGATCTGGAACTGCGCAAGTAGGATATTTAGCTGCAAGAAATAAGGAAACTATTCATTCTACTCACTACTTTATTAGAGTTAAAAATAACGAATTTAATTTTTCAAATAATCCAACATTTACTTCTGGATCTACAGGAACTTTTGCAAATGCATCTTTTTTTAGAGATCCAAAATCATACGTAACAACTATTGGATTATACAATGACAATAATGAATTATTAGCTGTTGCAAAATTAAGTAAACCGTTGTTAAAAACATTCTCAAGAGAGGCATTAGTACGAGTAAAATTAGAATTTTAAAATAGGGAAATCGTATGTCTGAAGTTTTCAAAACATTTAATAAGGATGACATACAAATTCGAGATTTTACAGCCCGTAAGTATTATACTCTGACTTTGTCAAACTATTCTGCATCCTACAATGAAAATAATCCTCTTATTATTGATGGCGAGGCTATTGTGCCAAAAATTAAAGGATATGTTGCTAAGGCCGATAGATTTACTGAGTTTAATAGTGGTAGTGAAGACTTAAATACTGCCACGCTAATTCCTTCAAGATCAGTTTGGGATAATCTTTGGCAAATGTATTATCGAGATTGGCCAAATCATGGATCAGTTTTTTGTACTAGAGGAGATAAAAATGAACATAGAGAATTATATGATACTGCATACGTAATTTCTGTACCACATTTTATTTATGGCCAGGGTTTAACTCGAGAATCTGTAACTGTATCCTTTCCTTCGGTTCCAGCAGGAGAAACAATAACACTTAAAGATGATGGTTTTGGAAACTTATATAATACAGCCTTTGCAACTTCAAGTGGACTAAGCACAACATCCTCAATACCTCCATCCCAAAATACAGCAATATATCTTCCGTTTAAAGATCTTACTCCTTATCAATATATGCCTTCTTATGGTAAAGGATATTTAAACGAGCAAATAACCTCTGGTAGTATAACTGATTTTAGCATGTATCAAAACAATGTTTCATCAAACAATGTAAAGGTAGTAACAGGAAGTAAATATGGCACTGGAATCCAATTCACAGGACAATACGGAGAAACTGGTGGAATTGGAATAGAAGCATCCGAAATGAAAAGTATTAATGATTGGAGTTATGTAAAAATAAATCCAGATTATTCAATACCCCAGTTAGATTTTAGAGAAGACGAGGATTTTGCAATATCGTTTTATTTAAACATAAATTCTACACAATATACAAAGGGTAGTTTTACTAATCAAGTAATTCTTTCTCATGAAATACCATCTGTAACTACTGAATCTATATTAAGTGGCGATACTGAGAATTTTACAAGTGGTGATGGAAACTTTTCATATCCATTTAGAATAGAAATAGATAATCAAGGCTTTATAAATGCAAGTAGAAAAGACGGTAGTGGCCAGGTAGCTACTTGTCAAGTGGAAACAGATTTTCGTGATGATGCGTGGAGACATATAGTATTTCAAAAATCTGGGTCTGACCTTGACCTATATGTTAATTATAGTCTTAGTGCAGGTGATGAAAATGACATGGTAGATGCAGCACCAATTAGAAATAACGGCGCAATAGTTTTAGGAGGCCAAATAAATTTAATAGAAGGTGCAGTAGATCCTGTAACAAATCAGAGACAAACAGAACCTCATTTTAATAGAGCATTTAATGGTCAAATAGATGAGTTTAGAATTTTTGATAGTGCATTATCCCAAGAACAAATAAACTACATGAGCTCATCAGTTGGAACAGGAATGAATCACTGGGGTAATGTGTTTTATGAACATGGACAAGTTGTTGTAACCTTCCCATCAGCGTCATATTTATCTGCAGCACCTAGAGAATCAACTATCTCATTTAGAAATAAAACAACCGTGACGGAAAACTTATTTAGTTGTGAAGTAAAGGCAAATGAGCTTAATTTTACCGCTAATCCTTCTGTTATTAAAAACCATAAAACAAAAGAAATATCTCAATTTGCACTAAATAATGAATTTAATCCTTATATAACAAAAATAGGATTATATAATGATGCAGGAGAATTACTAGTGATAGGTTCACTAGCCCAGCCAATATTTAAGATGGTTGATTATGATATGACTTTTGTTGTGCGGTATGATACTTAATGAATTACAGCTATATTTATATATAGTTAAGGTGTGTACCACCATATAGGAGAATTATTTTGGCATTAATATTTAGAGACACAAAAGGAGCACCATTAACTCATGGTGAAGTAGATGGAAATTTTAGACATCTAACAGGATCTCATGAGATATCAGGCAGTATAAATGTTAACGGAAATATAACTGGAAGTAATCTATCACTATCTGGAACAGACTCAGTTTTAGCTGTTGCAAGTATTAGTGCTTCAGGTGGACTAACAGGATCTCATCTTTTCATTTCAGGTAATTCACAGATTGATGGTAATCTTACACTTGGTGGAAACATGATTGGTGGAGATTCAAACACTGATTCAGTAACGTTTAATGCAGATGTTACATCTAATATTAGACCTAATACTGATGATTTGTACGATATTGGTACTACAACACAACGATGGAAAGACATACATGCAGTAACAGCTCAAGGAGAAGTTAGTGTACAAAATCACATAACCGCATCAGGAACAGCAACATTAGCTGATGAACAATATGGAATATGGATAGGACCATTTTCAATAAGTGGAACTGTTGATATAGGAGCAGATAGCAACTTTGTTGTTACCAGCTTTAATAGAATGAACAAAATAGATTTATTAAATTATAGTGACTACTAAGATAATTAGAGGGAAAGTAAATGAGTAGACTTAATGTAAACAGCGTAAACCCGCATGATGGTATAAAAGTAAGCATCACGGGATCTACAAATGGTGGACTTATAGTTAGTGCTTCACCAGCATCAGATGCAAATCCAGTTGTACAAGTACACGGATCAGTATCAGCATCTGGAGAATTAACAGCATCAAATGCATTTTTTAGCGGCAACGTACATGCCGTAGGAAATATTTATGTCGAAGGACATGCAACATTTAGTGCATATACACCAGGTGGTATTCAACTAGGAGACCAAAACACTGATAATGTGACATTTGGAGCAGACGTAAACTCACATATTATTCCAAATATAAACAATACATATGACTTAGGTTCTGATGCACAAGAATGGAGAGACATTTATATTGAAAGAACTGGATATATTGATACTATTGTTCAAGATGACACTTCTACAACAAATACATTTAAAGGCGATTCAGACTTTATGGATGATGCAGGAGTTATTTCACTAAGAGTAAATTCAGCTGACGGTAATATTGGTGTTAAAGTTTCTGACCCTAATGTAGACTTTGAGGTTGAAGGAAATATGAGTTCTAGTGGATGGCTTTCTCTTGGAGGAGAAGGTGCTGCAAACGGAACTAAAGGTCACTTAACTGCTTCAGGAAATGCAATAATCTCTGGAACTCTAGAAGTTCTTGGAGGTGCTTTATTTTCTAACGTAACAGCATCAAATATAAGTGCAAGTAATCATCTTTATGGTGGTATTAATACTTACACAAGTAGAATAAACTCTTTACCAAACCAAGAACAACTACTTATAACAACACCAGTAACTGCTTCAGGTGATATAAGTTCAAGTGCAACAATATATGGAGAACGTTTAAGTATTTCTGACTATGCAGAAATTGTAGACGCTTTAACAGTAGGAGGAATAACAACTTTTAACGGCAACATAACAGCTTCAGGTATAATAAGTGCATCTAATGGAACTAATTGTACTCACTCACTTGGTGGAGAACTACACATTGCAGATCAAGTTTCGATTATGGATGGTGGTGGCCAAGGTAGAATAGGTATTGGAACTTTAACTCCAGACGCTACACATAGACTACACATTCACGTAGCTAATTCAGCAGCCCAATCTCTTTTGAAATTTCAAACAAATGGAGGTACGGCTACTCATGGTATACAATCTGGAGCTGATGGTGGAAATCACTATATTCATAGTACTAAGACCGATGGAGCTTTAGAATTAGGAGCAGAAGGTACAACTATGATGCATATTTCTGCATCAGGAAAAATAATCACATCTGCTACTTCAGTAATATCTGCTAGTAATTCATCAGCAACTCATACATTTGGAGGTGTAATAACTACTCCAATAAATGAAGATCTAGCAAACAGTGGAGCAGCATCATTAACAACAGCAACTACTCACTTTACAACAGGAGGTGCAGAAACAGGAACACTAGCCGATGGTACAGCAGGACAGTTCAAATCTTTTGCTATGAAAGGTGATGGTGGAAATATGGTAATTACTGTTGCAAGTGCAGGTTGGAAAGATGGTGCAAGTGGAACTATAACATTTGATGATATGGGAGACGCATGTTTACTACACTTCATCGAAGACCGATGGTTTGCCGTTGGTAGTACTGGTGTAGCATTTGCATAATAAAAAATAAAAGGTTATATATGGCAAGAAGAATTAAACAGATAAATGGGTATAGAAGCGGCTTTGAAAATAAGGTCGCTTCCGCTCTTTTAGAGCAAAAAATTAAATTTCAATATGAGGTTACACAGGTCAAATATATAAAGCCTCAAACAAATCACAAGTATACAGTAGATTTTACTCTTCCAAATGGTATATTAATAGAAACCAAGGGTAGATGGACAACTGAAGATCGCAAGAAACATCTTCTAATAAAAGACCAACACCCTGAGTTAGATATTAGATTTGTTTTTCAAAACCCAAATGGAAAAATAAGAAAAGGTTCTAAAACGTCATATGGAGATTATTGTGACAAGTATGGAATTTTATGGGCAGATAAAGAAATACCTAAAGCCTGGTTATTGGAAAAATAGTTTCCTGAGATTTTACCGATTCAATAATTTTTATTATATTATACCTATAAATGGGTAATCTAAGACTAATACAAATACTAGAACAAGTGCTAGGTCGTTCTAAAACGAATGAACAAACTGGAGAGGTTGGTTTTCACTGTCCTTTTTGTAAGCATCATAAAATGAAGTTTAACTTACATTTAGAAAGCGAAAAATGGCATTGTTGGGTATGTAGTGTAAAGGGTAGAACAATTTCATCCCTATTTAAGAAACTGCGTGTATCTGCGGACATTCTTAATAGGTTATCAAAGCTAACTGGTAAAATAATAAAAACTGATTTATCAAAAAAATATGATGATTTATCTTTACCAGCAGATTATGTTCCCTTATATCTTGCAAATTCTAAAAGCCCAGAATATAAAAATGCAATGCATTATCTTGCAAGTAGAGGTATTGGGCCTATTGAAATATTAAGATACGATATAGGCTATTGTGAACGCGGAAGATATAGTGGAATGATAATTATACCTAGTTATGATTCTACAGGTAATCTTAATTTTTTTACAGGTAGAAGTTACTATAAGGATGCAACATATAAACATAATAATCCTAGGGTTAGTAAAGATATTATTGGTTTTGATTTATTAATAAATTGGAATGAACCAATAACTATAGTTGAAGGAGCATTTGATGCTATAGCTGTAAAAAATAATGCAATACCTTTATTTGGAAAGTTAATGTTAGATTCATTAAAGTCAAAGGTACTAAAAAACAAGGTAAATAGAATAAATATAGCATTGGATTCTGATGCATTAGAACATTCGCTAAAAATAGCAGAATATTTTATGAAATTAGATAAAATTGTACATATTGTAGAGTTAGGTGAGAAAGATCCTAGTGAAATGGGATCTGAGAATTTTAAAGCGTTATTGGATAATTCCACACCTCTAACGTTTAAGAAAGTTATGGAGTATAAGTTTATATGCAAATAGATATTGGATTTGAAAAGGTAGAAACAATTTTACATGTGGCAGACATTCACATTAGAAATTTTAAAAGACATAAAGAATACAGGCAAGTATTTAGAAAACTATATAAAGAAGCAAAATCTTTGCCAAAACACAGTTTAATTTATGTTGCAGGAGATATTGTACATACAAAAACAGATATTAGTCCTGAGCTAGTAGAACTAACATCAGAATTTTTTAGAAAGCTAGCTGATATTAGACCGACTATAGTAATAACTGGTAACCATGATGCAAACCTAAATAACTCTAGTAGATTAGATGCATTATCTCCAATTATTGACAATCTTGCTCATCCAAACTTACATTACTTAAAAAATAGTGGAATATACAGAGTTTGTAATATAGATTTTATAGTTATGTCAGTGTTTGATGACCCTAAGGACTTCCCAGATGCATCAAGTGCAAAGAATATTAAAATAGGTTTACATCATGGACCGGTACATAATTCAGTTACAGATATAGGCTATGTTGTAAATAACGAGAGTCTAAAACAATCTGTGTTTACAGGTTGCGATTTGGTATTATTAGGAGACATTCATAAAAGACAATACCTAGATAAGGGTAAAACAATTGCATATGCAGGCTCACTGATCCAACAAAACTTTGGTGAAACCTTTGAGAACCATGGATATATGACTTGGGATATGAATACACTTAAAGGAAAGTTTCATGATATAATTAATGACTATGGATATTATACTGTAAACATGATTGATGGTGTATTACCAAACATCGATAATATACCTAAATATCCTAGATTACGTATAAAAACTACAAATACAACACAAGCAGAGGTAAAACAAGCCATTGTTGAAATTAGAAAAAAGTCAAAGGTACAAGATGTCATCATAATAAAAACAGATAGATTAGCAAACATATCTAATAATTCTAAAAGTGCAATAGAAATAACTAAGGACATTCGAGATTCAAATTACCAAAATGAACTAATATCGGATTATTTAGAACGAAACTATGATTTAGACTCAGAGTTGCTAAATCGGGTACGAAAAATAAATAGATCTTTAAATTCACTATTACCAGACGTAGAAATAAGTCGAAATGTAAATTGGAAACCTAAAACTTTTACGTTTTCAAACATGTTTAGTTATGGTGAAAATAATAAAATAAATTTTCAAAACATGAATGGCACGGTTGGAATATTTGCACCAAACCATGCAGGAAAATCTGCTATATTAGATGCATTAGCATATTGTTTATTTGATAAATGTTCAAGAACAAAGTCTGCATCTGAGGTTATGAACACGACTAAGATGAATTTTAGTTGCAACTTTAATTTTGAAATAGATGGAATAGATTATTTTATTGAAAGAAGAGCTAAGAAATCACATACTGGACATGTTAGAGTTGATGTAGATTTTTGGATGATTGATGAAGCTGGAGAAAAAGTTTCGTTAAATGGTGAACAACGGGTTTATACAAATAGAAATATTCGCGGCTATTTAGGATATTATGAAGATTTTGTACTAACCGCACTATCATTACAAAACAACAACACTGGATTTATTGATAAAAGCCAAGTTGAAAAAAAGGATTTACTTGCACAATTTTTAGATATTACTGTTTTTGAAGAATTATATAGGGTAGCCAATGAGGAAATTAAAGAGGTTGAGGTTTTACTAAAACAATTTAAAGACCTCGACTTCAGCACACAATTAATTGACTCAGAAGAAAAACTTGCAGAATATAAATTAGAGTATGCTGCTATTGAAAAAACAAAGGAATCTCTTGATAAATCTAGAAAAAAGTTAAATACAAAAATATTAGAACAAAATTCAAATTTAATAAAACTAGATGCTATTGACGATATAAAAAACCTAAAACAAACAAAACAGCAAATTGGTAAAAACATTAAAGACGTTGAGTCTAGGCTAGAAAAATATGACAAATATTATAGTGAAAATACTCCTAGGCTTAGGGAGTTGTCTATATTAGAAAAAAAATATGATTTAGACGATATAAATGATAGAGTTAAAAAACTTCGAATGTCAAGAACTGAACTAGCAAGTGTAAAGTCTGAGTTAAATACTTTAAAAATAAAGGTTAACCATAAGCTAGATAAATTAAAAGCCATAGGACAGTTTGACCCTAATTGTGATTTTTGTAAAAGTACACCTTTTGTTCAAAGTGCATTTAAAATTGAAAATGAATTACAACAAGATAAAATAGCCGTAAATAAATTACTAGAAAGACAATCAAAGGTTGATTCATTAATTACAATTTTAGAACCTGTAGAATTAGAAAACTCTACATTAGCAACCTTAAATTCTGAACATATAAAATTATCTAAATATCAGGCTGAAATCAAACTAAAACGAGTACAACGAAGATCTGAGCTGCGAGATAAAAATAGAGATTTAGTTGCAATTGACAAACAAATAGCCAAATACTATAAAAATGAAGAAAATATTAGAAATAATATAAAAACTCAGAAAAAAATAGATGCACTAAATACAAAGTTAGAAGAAGTTTCAGATGAACAGTCTAATAACTCAAAAAATCTTCAGCAAGCATATAGTAATATTTCAGTTGCAAATAAAACTATTGAGGCAATCAATAGTTCAGTAGAACAGGCACATGACCTAGAGGAAAAATATAAAGCCTACGAATATTATTTAAACGCAATACAACGAAATGGTGTACCATATGAATTAGTTTCAAATATTTTACCATATATTCAAGAAGAAGTAAACACAATATTGTCACAAATAGTTGACTTTACATTAGAATTTGATGTTGATGGCAAAAACATTAATACTCAAATATCATATGGAGACAATAAAAAATGGCCACTAGAATTAACGTCAGGAATGGAAAAGTTTATAAGTTCGTTAGCCATACGGGTTGGATTAATAAATGTTTCAAATTTACCAAGACCTAATTTTTTAGCTATTGATGAAGGTTTTGGTAATTTAGATACAAATAACCTAAATTCTATATTCATGTTGTTTGACTATTTAAAAACAGAGTTTGAATACATAATGGTAATTAGCCACATTGACATTATGAGAGATATTACTGATAACTTGTTGGAAATTAATAAGTCTGCAGGATTAAGTAAGGTAGTATATAACTAATTTTTGCTCTTCGACTATATTTATATATGGTATAAAAGTGAAATATAGTTGGAGACTAAAATTTAGTGGCAACAATACAAAGAACATTTAAGGATCCTACGTTACAAAATCCCTTAAAATACCTGGGTTATGATTCTATACCAGTTGAAATAGAAGATTCAGGAATTTCAGAGGATTACTTTAATGTAGAAGGCATAGGACAACAGTTACATGCTGGTAAAAACTTGTTTTTTATCAAGCCTGACCCTGAAACATTAGTAAATAATGCTGAAATCGGAGTTGAGGTATTAGACGCTGACGGTGACCTAGTACCAGTTCGTTTATTAGATAATAGGCGAAATGACGGTTCAATAGGATTAGTAATAGAAGTAGATGAAACTAGACCTAAAGGATATGGTCAAGTAAGTATTGTATCTGTTGCAAAGGGCAAGGTTGTAAATGCACGCCTTTTACCTGTTAGAAATCCAGGTGTATTTAATATTCGATGGGCAAAACGAGTATACATAAACAGAGATGCAGCCAATACTTCTGAAATTACATATATTACACCTCCTAAGATTGAAGTAGCTGAATTAAAACTTCCATATTACCAACATTACTTTAATACTAAACTTACTTCATCCTTATCTTCTGCACTAACATCAGCAAATCCTATAGTTGAAAACGAAATAACGTGTTCAATATACCAACTTTCATCTTCATATAATACAAATGCAAAAATATCATATGAAAAAAGAGGAGAACAAATATACTTAGAGCTATCTAGTTCAGACTTTGGTGGATTTGTTAGTGATATGGAAAACGGAACTATATTTTTTAATGGAAGCAATATAGTTGGAATAACTCCTGCAGCTTCTCCATTAAATAATAGCGTAGAAGATGGAGACGGTCTTGATGATATAATTTCAGAAGGTTCATATTTTACAAGTATACAGCAAGTATTATCTCCATCTAGGGTATTAGTTTCAAGTCCACATACAACATTTCAAGGCACTGGAAATCAATTACAAGAGATAATGCATCAAGAATTTCAGCACAGTGACTTTACGCTTACATGGGCAATGCCACCGTATTCTCACAGTAGATACCCACATCCTGATCCAGCAGAATCTGAATCAATGTGGAAAACATCATATGCTGGAATTATTGTAGATGACTTGGATCCATATTCTGGTGAAGTACATAGAATAAAAACATACATACGAGCAGAGTCTAGACCAGATGACTACGAACTTTGTTCAGATCTACCTGTAGAGGCTCAAGAAATGCTTGTTGTTTCAATGTCTCCACACTATAATAAAAATAGATTTAAAAATATACCATGCGGAAAATTTGACAGGTTAAATTCATCTGTTGATTCATCCGATATTAGATATTTTGGACATTATTGGAATACCTCGGCAAAAGGCCTTAATGCTCCAACATTGTCAATAGTTTCTGAATCTCTCGCGTTTCCAACTGTCGAACAACCACCAAACATTGTTCATGACTTTATACCAATGCGACCATCTCTTAGGGTTGGTACACTCGGAGAAGTTTCACCATTAGATGATAATGTTGGACGAAATCCAAGTGTACAGCCCCTAAAAGTGGCAGAATTACATAGTAACATATCAGCATCATTTAAAAAAGATAAGGTTTATGTATTAGAAGTTAGTGCATTTGTAAAAGGCCGAGATTTAATTGAACAAGGAGCTTCTAGAGGTGTAGGAACTTCTGCAGTTGATTCAACACTAAATACCTTTGCAATACAAGGTGGCGAAATATTGACACCTCCAAGATTAGATATTTTTGGTACTGGAGATGCATTCCAAGATGATACAAATAGAAGTTTAGGTAAGTTAATTGGCGAAATAAACGATGTTAACCAACCTAAAGGTCGAGTTGTTGATATAAAGAAGGTAGATGGATATTCTGGTGTAGACCATATATTAGAGGTTAATTTTAGATTCCCGTTTAAAGCTGACGCCGATGCCATTGGAGAATTTAGGTTTGAAATAGAGCGAGGCCTTTGGTATTTTCAAGAAATATCTGTTAAGCCATTTGAACGTGCTGGAGTTACTACACATAATTATAATTACCTAGTACCACTTCCTAGAGGGTTATCACATCCAGATAGAAGAGATATTTTTGACTTCATGTTTGAATTCTATAATATAGAAGGACACATGTGTACAGAAAAAGTCTATATTGATAATGTTTGTATGGATAATGACTGGACAATTGCTCCAACAGGTATTTCCGTTGAGAATTTTAATTCGACTGGTATATTAAACTTTACCGGTAGTAATTCAATAACATCATTAACTTCGATAACGGCTTCATACTCACTGACTTCATCAACAATTATTGGCCCACTATATGCAAACAATATTACAAATGTAACAAGTTCCGTTATAAATGATACAGATATAACTAATATTACCAATAATTTTGGTGATATTTTAGTGTATAATACTTCTTCTCAAGAAGTTGGACATGTAAAATTAGGTTGTGCACTTGACTATATGGATAGTGAAAACTGCTGTTGCCATCTTCATGCTGATACTAACATTTACATCTTTATTGACAACACAAGTATGGCTGTAGCCGCATCTAATCCTGATGGAGGTGCAGCTGCTCAATATACACCAGGTCTTCTTACCAGATGGGTAGTTACAAAGTTTGAAAAAGATATGAGGGAAAGATACCCTTATTGGAAAGGTAATATATTTGTAGGACAAGGTTCAAATGGACCTGCACCAGGTACCTTACCAGCAGAGCGATGGTTATCTATGATGTCTTGGCCTGCTGTTGGAAATCAAAACCAACTTGGACCTGGATCTGGTATTACTGGAAGTATGTCTTCAGTTAAATGGGGAAGTTATCCATACGGTACATCTGCAAATGATGAATCAACTGGAGCGTATGTAGGATCTGACAATTTTGTTGCACATGGATACAGTGCATCCGCATATTATCTAGAAAACTCTCCAATTATGCATGATGGAGTTCCTGATAGAAATGTAATAGTATTTACAATGGTAGATGAAACAGATCCTGGCACTAATATATATCATGGAGGTGGCGCAGGCAATGGCTATCATTATAGACATAACGATTCATCAACAAACTCAGCAGGAACCTCTCCAACAGGAACTTCTGCAGATTTTAATAATCATTTAACAAGCCACTATAAAGCAGATTATGGATTATTTGTTGGAAAAGCACATCCTGAATATACTTGCTTTTCTGGGTATTTATATGCACTTCCAAGTTCAAATAATACAACACATCCTGCAAGACAACACTTTGCATTACATGCATATGCTGCAATAGAAACAGACGTTGTAGATCCAGTAAATTATGTAGAATTTTCTCCAACACAAGCAAAGCTTCATGCAATTACTGGTTCAAATCCATACGCAAACGCAGCAAATTCTGTTGGAACAAATTCTCCACACTACCAAGGAGGAATATACGGATTAAAAAGTCAATCAATAAAAGAAAAGCACGATTTTGTAGGTGGTATTTCTGGATGGTATAGTTCAAGTTTATCTTATCCAGTATCACTCGCAAATGCAAATAAATCTGGCTCATGGCTAAGAGGTCAAGCCTCTTTTTCAGCTGATTTGTTTGACTTTATAAACGGTGATTCTATCGGTGTTAAAGTTGATGGTACTACTATTTGTGTAAATGAATCAAATGAATTGTTTGCAGCACATACGGGATCTTATACTGGTTCATTTACAGGAGATATAATAACAAATAATATTACTATAAATGAAGGAGGTATTAATACCTATATACTTGGAGATACCTTTGTAATAAACAACACAAATACAAATATATTTGGTGGTGATACTATAATTCGTAATCTTACTGTAAATAATATAGATATTGATAATATAACTAATATAGATAATAGTACAACTTCTGTAACAAATGAATACAATCATATAGTAGTATATAATACAGCATCACAAGACCTAGCTGAACTTAAACTTGGCTGTGCAATCGGCTTTATGGATAGTGAAAATTGTTGTTGTCATCTCCATGCAGATACAAATATCTATATTTTTATTGATAACACTAGTCTAATATTTAGTGGATCTGCAGGAGATAGTGCTGCTATGATAACTAGATATATGGTACCTAAGTTTGAAAAAGATATGAGAGAACGATACTCATATTGGAAAGGTAATATTTATGTTGGTGAAGGAACTGCTGCTCCTGCTGCTGGAACAAACATGTCAGAAAGATGGTTGTCTTGGATGTCTTGGCCAGCTGTTGGAAATCAAAATCAACTAGGAGCAGGAACAGGTATTACAGGAAGTATGAAGTCTGTTAAATGGGAAGATTCTGGATCTGAAACAAACCATACATTAGGTACATATACTGCCTCAGATGCATATACTGCATACGGATATAGTGCATCAGCTTACTATTTAGAAAATTCTCCAATTAGTGCATCTTCTACGGTCGATGGAAATGTAATTGTATTTACTATAGTAGATGAAACAGAAACAGACTATCATAATAAAGTTATTCCACAAGGTACAGATTCAGATTGGTCTGGCCAACCAACTGATAATTATAAACGAGACTATGGATTATTTGTTGGTGAAGCTTATCCACAATATGATTGTTTTTCTGGATATGTATACGCACTTCCACGATCAACTGGTATAACTGCTGGAGCAAGACAAAAATTTGCACTACATGTTTATGGTGCAATAGAAACATCAGCAGTATCGCCTTCAAATTTTGTCGGTTTTACTCCAACAGGAGCAAATCTTAGTGCAATAACGGGTAGTAATCCATATGCAAATGCATCTAGTTCAGTTGGAACATTATCTCCTCACTATCAAGGTGGAATATATGGACTAAAAAGCCAGTCTATTTATGAAAAACATAATTTTGCACAAGGAGCTGCCACTTGGACCAGTACAGAAACAGGAAATATATATCCGCATTATCAACTAAATAGTACAGCGTCTTGGACAACAGGTCAAAAGTCTTTTTCAGCAGATCTTTTTAATTTTATAGATGGAGATTCTATAGGAGTTAGAGTAGATGCAAAAACAATTTGTGTAAATGAAGGTAATGAACTATTTGCAAAAACTGGTTCAATGAATGTCTCAAGCTCAGACTCTTCAATCTCAGCATCATACGCAGCAACATCTTCACATGCAATATTTGCCAATACATCACTTACTGCATCATATGCACTTTCTGCATCACATGAGATAACATATGAATTATCTTCCTCTCGAGCTGAAACAGCATCATATGCTCTTGGTGGAGATGGAAACTTTTCCGGTTCGTTTACAGGTAGTTTTGATGGAGATGCAAGATTAACAGGTTCATTTACAGGTAGTTTTGATGGAGATGGAAGTGGATTAACAGGAGTTACTGGTGAATGGGATGGTACCCTTGCAGGTGACGCACAAATAACAGGTTCATTAGTATTAACCGCCAATCTTACAGCATCAAACAATGTAAGTGTTAGTGGAGATATTGAAGTAAGAAATGTAACGGCATCAGGACAAATAAGTGCAAGTGGTGGTTTTGTTGGAGATTTAATTGGTACAGCAAGTTATGGTGCAGATAATGATTGGTATAAGCAAGGAGTATCCGATGCTCTAACAGATCCAACAATCAGTGACCAGATATACCATACTGGAAGGGTTGGTGTAGGTGACTTTTCAAGTAATTCTGTAACTCACCAATTCCAGGTTGAAGGAAATTCTAGAATAGGTAATTCAACAGGTAATATACATTCAATAACCGGTTCACTTAATGTTTCTCATTCTACAATGCAAGTATTTACTGGTAGTGGTAAACTTGCATTTGGACTTGAAAACTCAAATGCGCTATTTACTGAAGCTTCAACTCGTGTTGCACAATTTTATAGTGCAAGTGCTAAAGGAGTATTTTTAAATGTAACAAACTGGGAAACTGCTTCACAATATATTATAGATGGAGGTATTCCTGGTGGTTCATCACCAAGTACAAACGGTCCAAGATCAGGAATTTCTGTAAATGCCTTAAATTCCAGTGCAAGTTATGGCTACGGTGGAACCAGAGGAACAGCAGGTGGTTCTATATCATATCATCCTGATACCTATGAAGGTGGAGCAACTGGAGACGATCTTGGAGATGGAGGAGACACAGATGCAGGTGGAAGAAGACTACTACAGGAAGTTTTACATATAACTACTGGTGGTAATCCTCAAGGTAGTATAAATATACATGCAAGAGGAGATAGAGGTCAAGAAATTAGATTCTTTACTGGTAATGATGACACAAGAAATACAGGTGGTCAATCAGTAGAAACTCAAAGAATGACAATTGCACATGAAGGTGGTGTAGGGATAGGTACTCATGACCCTCAAAGAAGACTTCACGTTTCAAATTCTATTAGCCACAATACTAGTGAACCAATAGTTAGATTTGAAGATTTACCAGTATACCCTTCTACAGTGCCAGTAAATATGGTAATTGTAGATTCTTTAGGTGACCTATACCAAATGGATTCAAATACTCCACTTGGTACAGTTAACCAGTTTGATATTACTAATCTTACTTCTTCTAATATATTTGTCACAAACATTACAGCTTCAACAATTACTGCATCATTTGCAAATATAAACGACGGTAATTTTACAGGTTCATTTAGCGGAAGCTTTACCGGAATAAGTAATACTACAGGTTCATTTAGCGGATCAGGATTTATAGCATCTGCGTCTAACTCAGCCACTACAACAA